>OLIS01002155.1_pt1 | contig 13114 bp, 7 predicted proteins | sample 1601351 | NCBI WGS metagenome assembly OLIS01 (sample SAMEA2452122, study PRJEB22498) | human gut metagenome | biome: human feces; feature: human gut; material: feces | place: Australia | collected 2012
TTGCTGCCGCTTCGTCCCAGTGAAACGATACACTTGTCACAGTCCATATGCTCATCCTTATAGAATATCCTGTATCCTCCATCTATAACCTCAATATCACTTACAGGAGTGTTAAAGTAAAAGTCAATATGGTCTTTCATTTCATCATACATGTTTTTAAGAACAATATAATTAATATCAGTTCCCAGATGCCTTACAGAAGCATCAAGAAGCTTTAGCTTATTCTGCATACATAGTGTTTTAAACTTGGTTCCAGCAGTTGAATACATGTGTGTTTCTTCACCACCATGTGAGGTATTGATTGTATCAACATACTTCATAAGTTCAATAGCCTCGTCTCTTCCGATATACTCGTAAAGCGTTCCACCAAAATCATTCGTAATATTATATTTTCCATCGGAAAATGCTCCTGCTCCTCCAAAACCATTCATAATAGCACATGTTGGACACTTAATACACGATTTAATCTTCTTGCCATCTATAGGACACTTTCTTTTCTCTAAAGTATTTCCCTCCTCAAACACAGCCACCTTAAGCTTTGGTGACTTTTTCATAAGCTCATATGCTGAGAATATCCCACCTGGACCTGCTCCTATTATTATTACATCATATTTATCACTCATGCCATACCTCTTTTCCACATAACTAAACTTTACAATATTAGCTGCAATCAATCTTTTTGCTCCTGCTTTTTTATAGCCTCATTAAGATTATTTTCTATCTTTTCAAGTGTAACACACATGCTTTTAAGCTCTTCCTCTGATATATTCTTACAGAATACATCTTGTGCCATATTGAATAAATCAGACACCTTATCTGCCTTTATTTCTCCCTCCTTAGTAAGCTTTATCACCCATGAGCGCCGGCACTCTGGATTACTCTCTCTTATTATAAGCCCCATCTTCTCCAGCCTGTCAAGTGTTCTTGACATAGTAGTTACATCTATCAGGCAGACATCTGACAGTTCTCTTTGTGTCATCTGTCCACCTTTTTTTAATTCATATAATATTCTTGGCTGTCCCTGTCCTACTGTTAATCCCATATCTATAAAATAAGGTCTTAAAAGTCTTCTTCTTAGCATTTCCACATCAAAAAGATAATGCCTGACCTCTCCATATTTCATACTACTCCTCATTTCTTTGCATATTTTTACACATATCAGTTAAATATTACTAATAATCATCAGATTATAACAATCTGAAATCTTTAACTAAGCTCAAACTGTCCTGTATACAGCTGATAATATCTGCCTTTTTGTTCAAGCAGCTCATCATGACTTCCTCTTTCTATAATCTGTCCTTTTTCAAGCACCATTATAGCCTTTGAGTTTCTGACCGTAGATAATCTGTGTGCTATTACAAATACTGTTCTTCCCTCCATGATAGCATCCATGCCTTTTTCTATCAACCCTTCAGTTCTAGTATCAACTGAGCTTGTAGCCTCGTCAAGTATAAGCACTGGTGCCTTTGCTATCGCTGCCCTTGCTATGGCAAGAAGCTGCCTCTGTCCCTGTGATAAGTTGCTTCCATCGGAATAAAGCATGGTATTATATCCATCTGGAAGACGTCTTATGAATGAATCTGCATTGGCTATTAAAGCTGCATTTCTAACCTCTTCATCAGTTGCATCCAGTTTTCCATACCTTATATTATCAGCTATTGTTCCTGTAAACAAATGTGTATCCTGAATAACCATGGCAAGTGATTTTCTTAAGTCATCCTTCTTAATATCCTTTATGTCTATGCCATCATAAGTTATTGTGCCTGACTGTATATCATAGAATCTGTTTATAAGGTTAATGATCGTTGTCTTTCCAGCGCCAGTCGAACCAACAAATGCTATTTTCTGGCCTGGCTTCGCATAAAGAGTGACGTCATTTAATATAGTTTTTCCTGGAACGTATCCAAACACAACATTTTTAAATCTTACATCACCACGCAGCTCAAACAGATAAGTTCCATCATTAGCGGCTGCCTTATCCATGTTTTTATCTATCGGCTGGCTTTTAACCTTTTCTTTATAAGAATCTGAATTCCAGTAAGTATTAAGCTCTGCTGGCACTTTCCATGCAAATACACCCGTATATTGACTACATTCTGTAAGACTTCCATCAGCATTCTTAACTGCGTTACAAAGTGTTACGCTGCCTTCATCAATCTCTGGTTTTTCATCCATCATATCAAATATACGTTCTGCACCTGAAAGTGCTGATAACAGAAAATTGACCTGCTGGGTAAACTGATTAAGCGGCATGGCACTCTGACGTACATATATAAGATATGATGACAGACTTCCAAGATCCATAAGTCCTTTAAGTGTAAATAAACCACCCACACATGCTGATATCGCATAATTAAGATATGACAGGCTTACAATAGTTGGAATCATCATTCCTGCAAAAGCAAGTGCATTAGTAGACTCTTTCCTGAAACTTTCATTCATCTCACAAAACTTCTCAAAATTCTTTTGTTCATGGTTGAACACCTTTTCAACCTTCTGTCCTGCCATCATCTCCTGTACAAAGCCATTAATCTTACCAAGCTCCTCCTGCTGCCTGTTAAAATATTTCTTGCTATGTTTACTGTTAAACTTAATAAAGAAAAACATGATAACAAGAAACACAATAACTATAACTGATAATCTTACACTTAAAACCATCATCATGATAAGAGTTCCAAAAAGCATTATAAAGCTCTGGATTATCATAGCGAAGCTGTTATTCATAGCTTCTTGTACAGTATCCACATCATTGGTAAATCTGCTCATAAGCTCACCATGTGTATGAGCGTCAAAATATTTTAAAGGAAGCTTCTGTACATGTGCAAAAAGATCATTTCTTATATCCTGTATAACCTTCTGTGATACCTTTACCATAATGCGGTTATAGCCAAATGTACACAAAGCCCCGCAGGCATACATAACACCCATGGCAATAACTGCCTTAAGAAGTCCTTCCATGTCTCCCGGTACTATAAAATGATTTACAACTGGTTTTACAAGATATGTGCCTGCCACATTCGCTCCTGCACTTATCAGCACAAGCAGTGCAACAAGCATAAACATCCATTTATAATGACCAAGATAAACTAGCAGATGCTTTATAGCTTTCTTAGTATCCTTAGGTCGTTTATATCCAACATACTTTGCCATTATAAATCTGCTCCTTCCTTCTGTGATTCATATATTTCCTGATATATCTTATTGGTTCTTAATAATTCCTCGTGTGTTCCTATTGCATTTACACAACCCTTATCGAGTATAATTATCTGATCTGCATGCTTAACAGAAGATATCCTCTGTGCAATAACAAGCTTAGTCATATCCGGAAGCTTCTTTGCAAGTTCTTCCCTTATCCGGCCTTCAGTTGCTGTATCCACAGCACTTGTAGAATCATCCAGTATGAGTACCTTCGGTTTCTTTAATATAGCCCTTGCAATACATATACGCTGCTTCTGTCCACCAGAAACATTGACACCTCCTTGTCCCATCTCTGACTCATAGCCTGCCGGAAGCCTGTCTAAGAATTCATCTACACAGGCTATATGACAAGCTTCATCTATCTCTTCCTTCGTTGCATTTTCATTACCCCAGCGAAGGTTTGATATCAGAGAACCAGAAAACAAGGTATTCTTCTGCAGAACAACAGCAATAGCATCACGCAGATGTTTTACCGGATAATTCTTAACATCCACTCCATCTATACGCACCGTTCCCTTAGTGGCATCATATAGTCTTGGAATAAGCTGTACAAGAGTAGTCTTTGAAGAACCTGTCTGTCCTATGATGCCTACTGTCTGTCCTGGCTTTATATGAAATGAAACATCTGAAAGTACGTATTCCTTTGCTTCATTTTTATACTTAAACCACACATGGTCGAACTCTATTTCACCATGCTTGACACTTATATCCTGCGAGTTTTCATCAGTAATGTCGATTTTTTCGTCAAGCACCTCGACTATTCTTGTGGCTGATGCTAAAGAACGTGTCATCATAAGGAATACATTTGACATCATCATAAGTGAATTAAGAATAAGCAGAACATAGCTTAAAAAGCTTGTCAGTTCTCCAATCTTAAGCTGTCCGTTATTAATAAGATGTCCACCAACAAAGAGAATCGCAATAATAGTTCCATACATAACGAACTGCATAGCTGGCATGTTAAGTACTGCTATTCCAAATGCCTTTTCAGATTCTGACTTAAGCTTAGCATTAACATCCTTAAACTTATCTACCTCATACTCTCCTCTGACATATGACTTTACAACCCTTACCGCTGTAAGATTCTCCTGTATACTACGATTAACAAGATCTATAGCATTCTGCATCTTTGCGTACAATGGTCTTACATTCATAATAATTATGATAAGCAAGACCGCAAGTATAGGAAGTGCCACAAAGAATACAAGGGCTAGTGTCCTGTTAATAGTAAATGCTATTGACGATGCAAATATAAGCATAACAGGACTTCTTCCAAAAGGCCTCATACCAGTTGAGACTGAATTCTGGATATTGGTAACATCACTTGTAAGACGTGTAACAAGCGACGATACCCTGAAATGATCTATATTAGAAAATGAATAAGACTGAAGCTTTTCATATTCTGCCTTTCTTATATTCGCGCCAAGTCCCTGTCCGGCAAGTGCCTGGAATCTGGCGCTCCCTATTCCAAGCACAAGTGCTATAAGCGCACATAAAGCCATCTCAAATCCTTTGACATATATATAATGAGTATCGCCATTGGTCACACCATTATCTATAAGGTCAGCCATGATCATAGGCACCAGAAGTTCAAGCATAGCCTCAACAGCTATACATATAAGTGCCAGATAAGCATATTTTTTATATTGCTTCATATAAGAAAAAATTCTTCTTAGCATTATTAGTCGTACCTCCGATTGTTGTATATGCAACTATTGTAACATCAATTATTGCAATGTCAAGTTTACGATATCTGATTTGTTATATTAGGTTTGCAGCATCAGGTTCGTGATATCAATTTTTGAAATATTAAGTTGTAATATATCATTGACATCTGCATATAAAGATGATAAGCTATAACCATAATGATTGTTAATTATTTATCAATCTTATTTTTATTAGCATAGTTACATCTTGTAATGCTATACAATATACATTTTATTGTCATCTGATTACTCATAAGATGTATATAATTATCTAAGAAAAGGGGAACTAATCATGAACAAAGAAAAAGCTTTAGTTGTCGATAACATCCAGTCTCTTGAGGAGCTTATAAGCTCTGTAAAAGAGGCACAGCGCATCTTTTCGACATATTCACAGGAACAAGTTGACAAGATATTCACCGCTGCTGCCCTCGCTGCTAATAAGGCAAGAATACCTCTTGCCAAGATGGCTGTTAAAGAAACTGGTATGGGAATAGTTGAAGACAAGGTTATCAAGAATCATTATGCTGCAGAGTATATCTACAACGCATACCGTGATACTAAGACATGTGGTGTCATCGAAGAAGATAAAGCCTATGGCATTAAAAAAATCGCAGAACCTATTGGTGTTGTAGCTGCTGTTATTCCTACAACTAATCCAACATCTACCGCTATATTCAAGACTCTTATTTCATTAAAAACCCGTAATGGTATCATCATAAGTCCACATCCTCGTGCTAAGGAAAGCACCATAGCTGCTGCTAAGGTTGTACTTGAGGCTGCTGTTGCTGCCGGTGCTCCAGAAGGAATAATCGGCTGGGTTGATGTTCCAAGCCTTGAACTTACCAACACTCTTATGAAGGAGGCTGACATAATACTTGCAACTGGTGGTCCAGGTATGGTTAAATCAGCTTATTCATCTGGAAAGCCTGCACTTGGAGTAGGTGCCGGTAACACACCTGCTATTATTGACAGTACTGCCGATGTTATACTTGCCGTCAACTCTATTATACATTCCAAAACATTTGATAATGGTATGATATGTGCTTCTGAACAGTCAGTTATTGTTGACTCATCTGTATACAAGCAGGTTAAAGAAGAATTCACTAAACGTGGCTGTCACTTCCTTAGTAAAACAGAGCTTGATAAGGTAAGAAAAACTATCATTATCAATGGCTCGTTAAATGCCAAGATTGTTGGCCAGAGTGCTTATAATATTGGAAAGCTTTCTGGTATAGAGGTTCCTGAAAGCACAAAGATTCTCATTGGTGAGGTTACCTCCGTTGACCTTTCAGAGGAATTCGCACATGAGAAGCTGTCTCCTGTTCTTGCCATGTATAAGGCAAAGGATTTTGATGATGCCGTAGGTAAAGCTGAGCGTCTTATAGCCGATGGTGGCTTTGGTCATACTTCTTCTATATATATTAATTCTGCGACTGAAACTGATAAGCTTGCCAGATTCGAGGAAGCTATGAAGACCTGCCGTATTCTTATTAATACACCTTCTTCACAGGGTGGTATTGGTGATCTTTACAACTTTAAGTTAGCACCTTCTCTTACACTTGGCTGTGGTTCATGGGGTGGAAACTCTGTATCTGAAAATGTAGGTGTCAAGCACCTTATTAACATAAAGACTGTTGCTGAGAGGAGAGAAAATATGCTGTGGTTTAGAGCCCCTGAAAAGGTATACTTCAAAAAAGGCTGTCTTCCTGTTGCACTTAACGAGGTAAAGACCGTATTAGGAAAGAAGAAAGCATTTATTGTAACAGACCAGTTCCTGTACAAGAATGGCTATACTAAGTGCGTTACTGACAAGCTTGATGAACTTGGCATAACACATACAACCTTCTTTAACGTTGCACCAGATCCTACCTTAGAGTGTGCTATTGAGGGAACTAAGGCTATTAACAGCTTTGAGCCTGACTGCATCATAGCTATCGGTGGTGGCTCTGCTATGGATGCTGCCAAGATTATGTGGGTTATGTATGAACATCCTGAGGTTGACTTTATGGATATGGCTATGAGATTTATGGACATAAGAAAGCGTATCTACACATTCCCTAAAATGGGAGAAAAGGCTTACTTTATAGCAATTCCTACTTCCTCTGGTACTGGCTCAGAGGTTACTCCTTTTGCGGTTATTACTGATGAAAAAACTGGCATAAAGTACCCTCTTGCCGACTATGAACTGCTTCCTAAGATGGCTATTATTGATGCTGATATGTGTATGAATCAGCCTAAGGGACTTACTGCTTCATCTGGTATAGATGCACTTACTCACGCACTTGAAGCTTATGCATCTATTATGGCGACTGATTATACAGACGGTCTTGCACTTAAAGCTATGAAGAATATATTTGAATATCTCCCAGCGGCATATGAAAATGGACCTCACGATGCCAAGGCAAGAGAACAGATGGCCACTGCTTCTACTATGGCTGGTATGGCATTTGCCAACGCATTCCTTGGTGTATGCCACTCCATGGCTCACAAGCTTGGCGCTTACCACCATATACCTCACGGCATTGCTAATGCACTTCTTATAACAGATGTAATGCGTTTTAATGCTGCAGAAGTCCCAGCCAAGATGGGAACCTTTTCACAGTATGCTTATCCTCACTGCAAGGAAAGATACGTTGAATGTGCTGAATTCCTCGGAATTCAGGGTAAGAACGCTGATGAAAAGTTTGAAAATTTCTTAAAAGCCATTGAAGAACTTAAAGACAAGGTTGGAATCAAGAAAACTATCAAAGACTATGGTGTTGATGAGAAAGATTTCCTTGCTACACTTGATGAGATGGTCGAGAATGCCTTTGATGACCAGTGTACAGGTGCCAATCCAAGATATCCTCTTATGAGCGAAATAAAGGCTATGTATCTTAAGGCTTACTATGGAAAATAGATTACTAAAATAAATCACGAAAATAAATTAATGTGAGAATATATTTTCACACGCGGGATTTGTGTCTGTGCGCACCTGGCACAACCCCATTATGTTCAGGAAGTGTGCGCAGAAATGAGGATTATTATGAAAAAATGTATATATAAAGGTGCATTAAAGTCAGTCTATGTTGATAAGGATAAGGCTGAGAAGGTATTTGCACTATCCTACAATAAATCTGATGTATTATATGAAGCACTTAACACAGCAAGAGTCGAGGATACAGGCCTTGATATACCACGACTTCTTAACGTATCAGTAGTTGATGGAAAGTGGACTATAACAAGCGAATATGCCAAGGGTGAAACACTAAAGGAGCTTTTAGCCAAGCATCCGGAAAATTCTGATGCATATATTGAGGCTATGGTTGATTACCAGATAGCCATAAACAAACACAGCAACCCTCTTCTGGTTGATATGAAAAGCAAACTTGAACGTCAGATAAACGAGCTTAATATTCCTGCTGATACAAAATATGAGCTTGAATCAAGACTTTCAGAGCTTCCTTACCATAAAAAGCTATGCCACGGTGATTACTGCCCTGAGAATATAATTGTCCAGACTGATGATAAGAACCAGATTGTTGCTATTACCGCTGTTGACTGGGTACACGCAACTAAGGGGAATGCTTCTGCTGATGCTGCAAACACCTACCTTACACTTAAGCTAAGTGATGAAGCACTTGCTGATAAGTACATAACCATGTTCTGTGAGAAAACATCTACAGATAAGCGCTACGTTGATAAATGGATACCTATCGTAGCAGCCGCAAGACTTACTAAGAAAAAGCCTGAGGAAAAGGAAATGCTTGAGGCTATGATTGATATATGTGACTTCCAGTAGTATGTATTATTATTGTTTGATTCACTTATTCTATTATTCACAGAAAGAATCATAAATTACATTACGAAAAAACAGCTTCTAATATATCCGCATATGATAATTTTAGTAAATAACTTGATAAATAAATTAAACAATTGAGAATCACAGGGGCTTGAGTGCATAGCGCTCAAGCCCCTATTTCACTATGTCAGTGTACTAGCAAATAATTTGACCTTATATGCAAAATAGTTAATCTGAGTCAAATTTACGCTTCAATATAGTATAGTTATCTATATTAAAAGTCTTTAAACTATCTAATCAATACTTCTGGCATCTTATTAAATCTGCATATCAGTCAGACACATTTATTACAAAAAACATTTAATTAATGAAACTCACTTAAAAAACAATCAAACACCCCCTACAGACTTTGTCTTACATTTGCCGCGGCAGCAACCATATTCTTAAGGCTCTTCTCCGTTTCCTCAACGCCTCTTGTCTTAAGTCCACAGTCCGGATTAACCCATAGCTTAGCTACATCAATCTTAGTAAGCATAAGCTGTATTGTCTGTGTCAGCTCCTCTACCGAAGGAACCCTTGGTGAATGTATGTCATATACTCCTGGTCCAACCTCTGTCTCGAATTCATTCTCGCGTAAGGCATCCAGAATCTGAAGTTCTGAGCGTGATGCCTCAAACGTAATTACGTCTGCATCCATATCATCTATAGCTGGAATAATATCCGTAAATTCACTATAACACATATGTGTATGAATCTGTGTTTCAGGTTTTACTCCACTTGCCGTAAGCCTGAAGGCTGGTATTGCAAAATCAAGATATTCTGACTTCCAGTCAGATTTTCTTAACGGAAGCTTCTCTCTTAATGCTGCTTCATCTATCTGGATAATCTTAATTCCATTAGCTTCAAGATCCAGCACCTCATCTCTTATTGCAAGTGCAATCTGTGATATAGCTTCCTTTATAGTAATATCCTCTCTTGGGAATGACCAGTTAAGTATTGTTACGGGTCCTGTAAGCATGCCCTTCATAAGCTTATCTGTAAGTGACTGTGCATATACTGACCAATCCACAGTAATTGGCTTCTTGCGGTATACATCTCCCCATATTACAGGAGGTTTAACACATCTTGTACCGTAAGATTGTACCCAGGCTTTTTCTGTAAATATAAAGCCTCCAAGCGACTCGCCAAAATATTCAACCATATCATTTCTTTCATATTCACCATGCACAAGTACATCAAGTCCAATTTCTTCCTGCCATTTTACACATTCAGCAATCTTTCTTTTATTGAATTCTTCATATTCCTGTTTTGTAATCTCTCCTTTACGAAAAGCAGAACGGTTGGCCTTTACATCCTTCGTCTGCGGAAATGATCCTATCGTAGTTGTAGGAAGTTCTGGTAAAGCAAACAGCTTTTTTTGTATTCTCTGTCTTTCACTTCTTGCTGGAAATCTTATGTAATCCTGTTCCTTAACCTCTGATAATCTCTTCTTTACCATTTCATTATTGCAGTTCCTTACACCTGAAAAAAGCTGTTTGTTGGCATTTAAATATTCTTGAGTGGTTATGTCTCCACTTAATGTAGGTTCACTTATTTTACTTGTTTGACTTATTTCACTTATTTCCTTTAGTTCTATAAGCTTTTCTTCTGCAAATGCAAAATATTCAAAATATACAGTAGATAATTTTGTTTCATTTTTTAATGTATATGGAACATGCTGTAAAGAACAAGAGGTTGATAATACAACATTTATGCCTTTTTCTTCTAAATCCTTAATTGTATTTAGTGTTTTTTCATAATGATTTTTCCAGATGTTCTTTCCATTTACAAGACCGGCAAATAATAGCTTATCCTTTGGAAATCCGTATTCTTTAATAAGTTCTATGCTCTTCTTTCCCTCTATAAAATCAAGTCCTACTCCATCAAATGGCAGCTTGATTATGTCCTCATATACATCTCTTACATCACCAAAATAAGTCTGAAGAAGCAGCTTGCATGACCTTCTGGCATCTGATATTTTACTATATATTTTAACAAACAACTCCCTGTCTTTATCAGTCATATCCAGCACAAGCGCAGGTTCATCGATCTGAAGCCATTGTATCCCGGCATTGTCACATCTGCTTATGATTTCTTTATATGCATTTATGAACGCGTCAACGAAATCTTCCTGAGTCTTTTTACCTGTAAATCTACATAACTTAAGAAGTGTATACGCACCTGTTATTACAGGCTTTGTTTTAATCTTTAGCTCCTCTGCCTCTTTATACTCATCCCACAGCTTACTTCCCGATAATTTAACATCTGCATCATCCTCAACCTCAGGTACTATATAGTGATAATTAGTATTAAACCACTTCTTCATAGCAAGTGCCTTAACATCACCGCCGTCTTTCTGATAACCTCTTGCCATTGCAAAATATCTGTCAAGTGATGATACCTTAAGCTTTTTATATCTTTCCGGGATTATATTTAATAAAAATGCTGTATCAAGCACAATATCATAATATGAGAAATCATTAGATGTAATATAATCAATTCCTGCGTTCTTCTGAGTCTGCCAATGTTTTTTCCTTAGCTCTTTTGCTGTATAAGCTAACTCATTTGCATTTATCTCCTGTCTGAAATATTTTTCAAGAGCAAACTTCAACTCTCTTAATGATCCTATTCTTGGATATCCTACAACTGCTGTCTGCATTACTATTCCTCCTGTTATATTCGTTCAACTAATGAGCTGTTGTTGTTATTATAGATATCTATGCAGTTCTTGTATAATACATAAAAAATTACGTTTGACATAGTTTTAAGCTATGGCAGTTCGTTTTTTATTGATTTTACATTATTAGTGGGGTATATTTATCCTATGATTTTCAATGAATGGTTATCAATATGTCAACAATTGACTTACTATTGATCAATGATGAATCAAAAATATTATAATTATATTTATAAGATATCAGGGTCAAAAGGTCTAAACCCACATGAACTTGCTCATAGGTGGATGTAAGACCTTTTGACCCCGACATCATTTATAATAATCCATTTGATTATATCTATATATCTTTTTAACTACGAAAGGAACTAAATTATCATGGAATTAATAAAGGGCAGACCAGCCAACGAATCAGACAGACTTGCTAAAGAAATAAGAGTATATGACTTACTTGATAAGCTTGGAATGGAATATTACAGAACTGACCATGAACCGGCAACTACTATGGAGGTATGTAATGATATCGATAAGATTCTTGGAGCACTCATATGCAAGAATCTTTTCTTATGCAACCGCCAGAAAACCCAGTTTTACCTTCTGATGATGCCCGGTGACAAAACATTCAAAACAAAAGACCTTAGCAGACAGATTAACTCAGCAAGACTTTCCTTCGCTGATGAAGAATATATGGAAAAATATCTTGATATAACTCCAGGCTCTGTATCTATTATGGGACTTATGAATGATACAGATAATAATGTGCAGCTCCTTATGGATAAAGAAGTACTTGAGGATGAAACTCTTGGATGCCATCCCTGCATCAATACCTCAAGTCTTAAGCTAAAGACCAGGGAAGTCTTAGATAAGTTTCTGCCAGCAGTCCATCATAAAGCCATAATTGTCGAACTGCCACGATATGAAGATTAATTACACAGATTATAAAATCATTAATTAGTCATTTATGTTCACGAACGGACACGTCCATTCGTGAACTATTAATATTCACTAAATATACAGGGAATTGCAACTCCTATAGCTTACTAACCAGCTTTCCAATAATGTTTTTTCTGTATCTTATCAACATTATCAATAAAATGTTTTTTATAAACCAAAAGGTCTTCTATATCCATTAATATGTGAAATAATAATGCACTACTTTCGAACTCTTCCATCGTTGTTGGAAGCTCATCACATTTTATATGCTCAATAATTTCTTTTAAACTGCTTAGCTGTTCTTCAGGATTATTATATTCTGTTATATTTTCCGCGAGATTCAATAGATAATCTGCTGCTATTTTAGCATTCTTAGGCATAGTACGCATTTTTTTCATTTCATAATGAAGATTATGAAGTATCTGGCACTGATTTTTACGCATCTCAAAGTATGATATATAGTACTCTGGATGAGAATAAAATGTATTATTCTGATATTCATATGCCTCTTTGATACAATCCTGTATATCCTCCTCAAGCTTTTTTATATTCTGCCATACATCCGTTTCCATTTTCTTATTTGACAGATATGCTGACATAGCTCCAATAATCATCTGCATCCTGTTTTCTATATAACTAGTTTTTTTAACTATATGCTTTTTATGCCCATAGTTGCCATTAAACAGATTAAAAAATATGGCAAAACCGACTCCCACAAGTACTATACTAAGTTCATTCCATACTGCCATATCATTGAACTTCTCATATGTAACAAGATGTGCT
>OLIS01002162.1_pt1 | contig 13090 bp, 9 predicted proteins | sample 1601351 | NCBI WGS metagenome assembly OLIS01 (sample SAMEA2452122, study PRJEB22498) | human gut metagenome | biome: human feces; feature: human gut; material: feces | place: Australia | collected 2012
TCATATTTATTTAATTACTTTATACCTGTTAATACTATATTATAATCTTGTAAAATATGTCTGAACAGGGGCGGTAACTCGATTTTTTAGGCGGTTACCCCCCGTTCAGACATGTTTTGTTCTTTTTTCAGATGCAGAACTTAGATAATCACCGCCGTTCCGCTGCAAGTTACCATCAGCATGGAACCGCTGTTACCAACGGTTTCGTAATCCAGGTCGATGCCCACGATGGCGTTGCAGCCTAAGGATGCAGCACGCTGGCTCATCTCCCTGAGTGCAGTATCTTTAGCTTCGCGGAGGGTACTTTCGTAAGAACCGCTTCTTCCGCCAATCACATCACGAATACTGGCAAAGAAATCTTTCACAAAGTTGGTACCAATGATGGTTTCGCCTGTCACAATGCCACGATATTCACGGATAGGGTGACCTTCTATGGTTGGAGTTGTGCTCAAAATCATAATTTTTTCCTTTCTTTTTATGTTATTACTCATGTTATCTTATAACTTAGACGATGAAGTAATAGAAAAGGTTACATGGAATTTTAAATTAACTTTTTTATTAATATCATTAAATGTTTTAAAAAGACCATAGAAATCTAAATGTAATTCAATAAAATTTCTATTTGCGTATAAAAATACAGGAAAAACTGACAAAATACGTGCAAAATACAAAAAATAGTAATAAAATGTTTTGCCCGTTTAACTTTATTTGCTATCTTTGTACCAATTATTAATTTAAAACAAAAGGGACTATGAATTCTAAGAGAAAAAACTACACCATGGTCTTGAATACATCTCTTTTGTGCTTTGCTCTTGCCTCAGGACAAGCAGTCTTTGCTCAAAACAATGTAAACACAAGCCAAAAGGGAGCTGTTCAAGCTCGCCGTACTGCAGTTATTGCCAAAGGTGTCGTCACCGATGACAGCCAGGATCCCCTGCCTGGTGTAAGTGTAAGAGTGAGAGGTACCAAATTGGCAACCGTTACTGACATCAATGGTAAATTCAGTCTTACCATGCCTGAAATGGAGCCAGGAAAGGCATATTACCTGGAGTTCACTTACCTTGGAATGGAAAAGAAGGTGGTACGTTACCACAATAGCAATTCCATCAATGTGAGTATGATTCCTGCTGCCACAAGTCAATTGAAGGAAGTTGAAGTTGTGGAGACTGGTTATGGCCGCTTGCCTCGTAAGGATATGGTTGGTGCCTTCACCACTTTGAAAGGTGAAGATGTGCTGATGCCTGCCTACCAGACTATCGACCAGATGTTGCAGGGTAAGGTGGCAGGATTGATGGTAGTCAATTCTTCTTCCCGTGTGGGATCTGCTCCTAAGCTTACCATTCGTGGTAAGGCAACTATTCTTGGAAATACCGACCCTCTTTGGGTTGTTGATGGAGTCATCCAGGAAGACCCTATTTCTATCGATGCTACAGCAGCGATGACTACTGATATGAAGGAATTGATAGGTAATCAGGTGTCCTGGCTCAACCCTCAGGATATAGAAAATATTACTGTGTTGAAGGATGCTTCGGCTACTGCCATCTATGGTTCTAAGGCTTCTAATGGTGTGATTGTCATCACGACCAAGAAGGGTTCTGCAGAACGTACCAGTATCCGCTATTCAGCAAACTTCTCTGTCCGTCAACGTCCTAACTACGACTTATTTGATTTTATGAATTCGCAAGAGCGTATTCAGTTCAGTAAGGAGGCGTATGATGCGGGTGTGCGCTATCAGGGTGATCCGCTTCCTCAGATTTATACTTATGAGGGATTGATGGCTATGTTTAACAAGCACATGATTTCCGAGGCCGACTTTATGAAGCAGATGGAAAGATTGGAAACTGTGAATACTGACTGGCTTGATCTCTTGACCCGTAATTCTTTCAGTCATAGTCATAATCTCAGCGTATCTGGTGGTACTCAGAGAGTAACTTATAATGCTTCTTTTGGCTACTCTAATTCTGAAGGTACAGAAATTGGTAATAGTCAAAATCAATTTACTACTCGTCTGAATGTAGGTGTGCAATTCAGTAAGCGAATCCGTGCTTCCTTTAATATTAGCGGTAGTTCACGAAATTCTTACGGCTATAGCGGTGTAAGTCCTCAGTCGTATGCTCTTAATACCAGCCGTGCCGTACCTGCTTTCGAGGAAAATGGTGAACGAGCTTTCTATAAACAATATTATACTTATCAGTTGAACAAGTCCCTCGGTTCCAACAATACTTATGGCTACAATGTCCTCAATGAGATGGATAACAGTTATAGTAAGAACCGCGGTAATACCTTCAATGTGTCTGCAAATATTGATTTCCAGCTTCTTCCTTGGCTTAATTATCAGTTGGTGGGTTCTATGGCTCATAGTTCCAACGATTCTGAAAGTTATAAGGGTGAAAGGACTTCCTACATTGAAACTAACTATCGTGGTTATGGAGTAGGTGAGGCTGAACCTGGTTCTGCTTTATATAAAGCAGCCCTGTTGCCATTTGGCGGTCAGTTGACCAATAATAATTCCAATATGACTTCGCTTGATATGCAGCATAAGCTGGTAGCAAGCAAGACTTTCAATGAGATTCATCGTGTCAATGGTATGTTTGGTTTTGAAATGCGTTCTTCCAAAACATATGGTAAGGGTACGAATGTCTGGGGTTATGTGCCAGAGCGTGGTGAGAGTTTGATCTCTCCTTCGCTTCCAGAGGATATTGTGCCTATCGGAGGTACACAGTCTATAGGTTGGGGTGCTCTTAGAGGTCTCTTTGAGGGTGGATGGAGTAGTATCAACAATACTTCCAATTACGTATCCTTCTTTGGTACAGCTGCTTACTCTCTGAAGAATCGTTATGTTATGAATATGAATATCCGTTCAGATGCTTCCAACCGTTTCGGACAGGATAAGCGTAAGCAGTTTGATCCTACTTATTCGTTCGGTTTCTCTTGGAAGATAGCAGAAGAGAAGTTTATCAAAGACAACGTGAAGTGGCTTGACCAGCTTAACCTCCGTGCAACATATGGTATTCAGGGAAATGTAGTCAATTCCATCAGTCCGGAATTGATAGCTTCTTATGGTGGTTTGCTTCCTGGTTATAATGAATACTATACCAGCATCGCAAGTCTTCCTAACCCTTATCTGAAGTGGGAACGTACCAAGACTTGGAACCTCGGTCTCGATATGCAGATTTTCAGAGCCGTAACGATGAGTCTTGAGTATTACGGAAGACGTTCTAATGCGATTATCGAGCAAGATGTACCAGAGGAATATGGTATGGGAACATTGAAGCTCAATGGTGGTATTATCGTCAACCATGGTCTTGAGTGGACAATGAATATCACTCCTATCAAGACCAAGGACTTAGTAGTAAGTGTTGGATTTAATGCTTCCAAGAACTGGAACAAGACTGAGACGGATGATCGCACAGCCCGTGTTGACCAGTTGACCCATCGTGATTTCGTAGCCGGCAACAGTCAGCGCCCTTTGCGTAAGGGTTATTCTCTCTATTCTTTCTGGGCTTATGATTTTACAGGTCTTGACCATGAGACAGGTCTTCCTACCTTTAGAGGTACTCAAGTAGAGGAGTTTGAAAATCCGGATAAGACAATAGATCCATTGTCATTCTTGGTTTATGCAGGTGAATCAGAGCCTTTCTTTACTGGAGGTATCAATCCTCATGTGCGCTGGAAGGATCTTCAGGTAAGTGCGAGCTTTGCCCTGATTTTGGGTTCAAAGAAACGCCTTCCTAACCCATATTCTACCTTTACTTATGGCAAGATGCCAAGTCCGCTGTCCAACCTCAGCAAGGAATTGTTGAATCGATGGAAGCAGCCTGGTGATGAGTTGCATACCAACATACCTGGTCTCTATACTTCGGTAGCGGATATTCTCAATCTCTATACACCAGATGGCTATTTTACCAATCGTTATGAAATGTGGGCAAATTCAACAGCACGTCTTGTGAGCGGTTCTTTCTTCCGCTGCAATCAGTTGTCTGTGTCTTATTATCTGCCTAAGAAAATCTGTCAGAAGATTCATGCTACAAGCATCTCTTTGAGTGGTAGTACAAACAACCTCTTCGTCATTGCCAGCAAAAAATGGAATGGCTTTGATCCTGAGTTGGGTAACAGTATCCAGCCACGCATTTTCTCTTTCGGACTTAGTGCTTCATTCTAAAAAATGACAATCATGAAAAAAGTTAAATTATATACAATGGTACTCTTGGGAGGCATGCTGATGCTCAATAGTTGCGGTGACTTCCTGGAGCCAAAATCCACAAGTGAGTTTGTCCCAAAGGATGTGCGCTCACTTAATGAAATCTTGTTGGGCGAGGCTTATCCTCGTAACGACATAGGTGGCTTTAATTATTTTCTTACTTTGATGGATGACGACTTAACTGCAACTCTCTATCAGTTACCTGAAGATAATTTCAATTACGATATATTGTTGGCTTCCTATACATGGCAGCCGGATATGTTTAATATGATGAAAGAGGCTGGTAGAACCTCTACGGATATGTATTATACATATTATCGTAAACTGAAGGGTGTGAATGCTGTCATTGATTATATTGATACTGTGACAGGTTCAGAAGAAGATATCCATTATGTTCTGGGACAGGCTTATGCGCTCCGTGGCTTTTACTATCTGAACTTAGTGAATATATTTGGTCAGCCATACAATGAGAATCCTGATGCTTTAGGTGTTCCTCTGAAATTAACAAGTGGTGTAGAGGAAAAACCGATGGCTCGCAGTACCGTGAAGGCAGTCTATGACCAAATTGTCAAAGACTTGCTGGAGGCAGAAAGTCAGTTTAAACTTGTTTCTGAGGCAAGACAATGGAAGAAGGATTACCGTGCAAGTCTGCCAATGGTACAACTGCTGCTCTCTCGTACCTATCTTTATATGGAGAACTGGGAAGAGGCTGCCAAGTATGCGAAGATGGTGATGAACGATTCGCGGTTCAAGTTGCTTGATCTCAATACCGTAGAAACGGAAAAGAATGAATATGGTCAGGTGGCACGTATCTATACCAATTATCATTCTTATGATGAATCTTCTGAGGTCATCTTCCCTTATGGTAAAGTATCGGATTGGGCAGGATGGGCTGAAGAATATTCTACGGAAGACCCAACGACAGGTTTGCCTCGTAAACCTTATTTCCGTGCTTCTGATGAACTGCTCAACAGTTTTGAGGATGGTGACCTTCGTAAGCAGCGTTATATCGTAAGGAAAGAATTCTCTGGTGAACTGCTGCCTTTGGCTATCGGTAAATTGAAGGTCAATAATAGTTATCGACCTACTGGTGGTACAGGTGTATTTGGTAGAAGTCTTCGTCTTTCTGAGGCATATCTCAATTATATGGAAGCAGAAGCAATGCTCGCTAAGGCTGGAGTGGATGCTAATGGAAGTCAGGAAGCACTTCAAACTTTGGTTGAATTACGTAGTAAGAGATTTGCTGATAACTATGCTCCAAAGGCAGAGGATGTTGCAGATATTGATAAGTTGGTGGAGTATATACATCAGGAACGTCGTCGCGAACTTTGTTTCGAGAGTCATCGTTGGTATGATTTGCGCCGTTGGGGTATGCCAGAAATCAAGCACGTTTGGTATTCTACACCAACTACCAAGACAACCTATACCCTTCAGGCAAAGGATCCACTTTATACAGTCCCTATACCTGATGTAGCACGAGAATTGAACAATCAGCTGGAGCAGAATCCACTTTGTGCAAAGCGCATAGGTGAGACTTCTGAGTTCACAGTTGATAATACTAACCCGGATAATAACACAGAAGAATGAAAAGATTTATATATATCACAGTTGCGAGCCTCATCACAATGACGGCTTGCACTCCATCCGAAGATCCTATCACTCCATCGGGTAACTACTCTGTTCTTCGTATGGAATTTCCTCAAGGTAACAATTCTTGGGATGAAGATATTAAAGAAATACATGATAAATATGGTGTTTATCTGCTGTATAAGGATATTACTCCTGCCGACTTGAACAGAAAATGGACAGGTATAGGTACGGGAAAACTCTATTATGGCGATGATGTGCCAGGTACAGAAGTGCCTTATTATGTTGATTTCTTTAAGAACAACGTATTCCCTTATGCTTCTACCGAGATGATTCAGAAGAATTTTCCTGTAAAGATTTACTTGCAGAAAGACTTTAGAGGTGTAGATCCTAATCTTGGAGGAGGAGATGATTCTGGTACAGGTGGCACAGGCTGTACAGGCACAGGCTGTACAGGCACAGGTGGTACTGGTACAGGTGGTACTGGTACAGGTGGTACTGGTGGCACAGGCACTGGTACAGGTGGTACTGGCACAGGCACTGGTACGGGAACAGGCACAGGCACAGGAACAGGTGGTACTGGCACAGGCACGGGAACAGGTGGTACTGGCACAGGCACAGGAACAGGTGGTACAGGCACAGGTACTGGTACTGGCACAGGCGGTACAGGTACCGGTACAGGTAGTACAGAAATTTATATCCCTGATGTAGCAGGCTTCACCCCAACTAAATTCGATGGCTTTGACTATTGGGCAATTAGTTTCTCCAATACGGAATTATATTGGTTGCAGAAACGCGCAGAACTTAAGGATAAAGAGAATAAGACTGATGTAGAGAAGGCGGAATTAGCGAAAGCTAATGAAGCAATGGCTGTAAAGCGATTCAGTTTTATCAATCAGTTCCTTACATCTCAGCGAATGGACAATACCTTGCCAGAGCCTGAAGGATTGAGAGATGGAATGGATTTCGTTTCAAGTCTGAATAGAAGCAATCCTAACCACAAAAACTATGTGTTTAATCGTGGTCTTATCAGATGGGTAGATGATAATGGCGTAGAAGAGGAATCTCTATGGAGTATTGCTACTACCTATTATAAGCAGCCAAATTATAATTCAAGTGGTATGTACAGAGATTTCTTCTCACTCTATATCAGAGCAGCTATGCGATTCTCTCCAGAAGAGTTCTATGAAAAATATCCGAAGGAGAAGTATCCGCTCATTAGTGAAAAATATGAGCTTGTTGTCAGATACATGAAGGATAAATATGGTATCGATCTCCCTGGTATTGCCAAGGGATCAGGTACAACAACTGAAAAATAATGAAAAGTAACATACAAATATCATGCAACAGATACAAATACTGTTGCGTGGTATTTGTTCTACTTTTGAAAATGATCTTTAATCGTAATTGTATGAAGAAGAAAATTATATTTCTGATATTCTCTTTATTTAATATCCTGTTGCCTATAATGGCTCAGGATTCAATCAGTAATAGAGGAATTCTTTTTGAAGATATTTCTTTTAAGGAAGCTTTGGCAAAGGCGAAAGCTGAAGGAAAGAAAGTTTTTATCGATTGCTATACTCAAACATGTGGTCCTTGCAAGTATATGATGAAGAATATCTTTCCTTTGCAGGAGTGTGGTGATTATTTCAATCCTAAATTCGTTTCTCTGACAAGGGATATGGATGTTGGTGAAGGACCGGAATTGGGCAAGAAATATAAGGTGGGTATTTATCCTACTTTCCTCATCATTAATCCCGATGGAACTCTGTTCTGCAAGGAGATGGGGGCGGTAAGACTCAACTCCAATATTACTTTCGTAGAAAAAATAGAAAATGCGATTCAGCGTGCCACAGAGATTAATGAACTGGAAAAGAAATATAACTCCGGTGAAAAGAATACAGTATTGGTACGCAAATTAGTTGACTTGCTGAAGGTAAGTGATTTCCAAAAGGCAGATACCGTACTCAATCAATACCTTAGTTCGCTAAGCATAGAGGAATTGTGTAAGGATGACACATGGAATATGTTTTCATCTGAAATCAATTCTCCTGATTCTCCTGTCTTTCGCAAACTCCTTGCCAACCGTGCTCATTTTGAAAAACTGTTGGGAAAGGATAGAGTAGAGGGAAAGATTATTTCTACCTATCAGAACGAGTTTAATATGTGTAAAATGTTGGATATGCATTTTGACCAGCGAATTGCAGATTTGAAGGACTTAGAGAAGAATGGTTATTCACAAGCGCTCGCATTACGTGAGAGTATGACGCTTCGTTGGATTATCAATGAAAAGCAGGTAAATCGTATCGGAGAAATCCTGTCAATACTTCAGAAACTGAAATCTCTTCCTTCTGATGCAGAGCGCATGGCTGTTATCAAAGAATTGAATAGCTTTGAGCGGGTAGCTAATATAGTGCAAAGGAATAAAGCTTGTACAGAACTGCGAAATATTCAAAAGTTAATGGATGAAAAGAGTGCCAGAGCGATAGAGCGCTTTATCACTCGCATTTTACCTAAGAAATAAATAAAAACTCCATTCGTATCATGTGACGAATGGAGCTTTTATTTATTGTTCTATGCATGAGAAAACCCATTTGGTTTCAGTAACTATTTTGTTTCCTGTTCTTCCTGCATATCCAGATACTGGTTGTCCTTATCGTAGAATTCATACTGAAGGAATGCCAGTTTCTGTGAAGCAATCACATTAAATCCGAAACCATACTTGAACTGCCATTTGCGCTTCAGTGAAATAAAGCCCTTATTGATAAAGGCAGCTACATAAGGATTTACATACAAAGTAAATTTCTTGACGCCAATCTTGTTGACTAAGCGGTCAATCTTTCTTTCCAATTGGTCGGTGAAGAGGATGCTGGATTTTATTTTGCCCGATCCGAAACAGGTAGGGCAGGTTTCCTCTACGTTTACGTCCATAGCAGGTCGTACACGCTGACGGGTAATCTGCATCAATCCGAATTTGCTCAATGGAAGGATATTGTGCTTGGCACGGTCCTTCTGCATGTTCTTGCACATGCGTTCATAAAGCAATTGTCGGTCTTCCGCCAGATGCATATCAATGAAATCGACCACGATGATACCTCCCATATCGCGGAGTCTCAACTGTCGTGCCAACTCATCGGCAGCACCCAGGTTCACATCGAGAGCATTTGCTTCCTGACCTTTCTCACGAGTGCGGTTGCCACTGTTTACATCAACTACATGCAGAGCCTCTGTGTGCTCGATGATGAGATAAGCACCATGTTTGTAGTTGACAACTCGTCCAAATCCAGCCTTAATCTGTTTGGTAATGCTGAAATTGTCGAAGATAGGCACCTTACCAGTATAGAGTTTAACTATGCCCGCCTTTTCAGGGGCTATTAGAGAAACATAGTTTTTCACCTCGTTCATCACATCTTCATTGTTAACGTAGATGTTCTCGTAAGATGGGTTAAACAAGTCACGCAGGAGAGCGACGGCTCTTCCGGTTTCCTCGAATGCCAGTTGCGGGCGTTGCTGTGTTTTCTGTACCTTGGCGATAGCATCCTCCCATCGCTTCACCAGAACTTTAAGCTCAGCATCGAGTTCTGCGACTCGTTTTCCCTCAGCTACAGTACGTACGATTACACCACAATTCTTAGGTTTGATACTGTGGATGAGTTGCTTGAGTCGTGAACGTTCTTCACCGCTTTTGATTTTCGACGAAACAGAAACTTTTTCTCCAAATGGCATGAGCACCAAGTATCGACCTGCAAATGAGATTTCACCTGTCAGTCGAGGTCCCTTGGTTGAGATGGGTTCTTTTACGATTTGCACCAACACTTCCTGTCCAGTCTTCAAGACATTCTGTATACTACCTTCCTTTTCGAGGTCAGGTAATTTGGTGGCTTTAGAGAATGGGAAAAGTTTCTTTCTGTCGCTCTGTACTTGTTTAAGATACTTCTGGTAGGAATTAAATTGACTTCCTAGATCAAGATAATGAAGAAAGGCGTCGCGTTCATAACCTACATCCACAAAACAAGCATTAAGTCCCGGCATGAGTTTCTTAACCTTGGCGATGTAGATGTTGCCCACAGAAAAGGAAGCCTCGCGTGGCTCATTTTGATATTCTACTAATTGCTTATCCTCCATGAGCGCGATGGAGATGTCTTTCTGTTGGACGTCAATTACAACTTCGCTTGTCATTTTCTTCAAAAAATCTTTTAAATTAGTACTTACAGAAAAGGGGCATGTCAACACTTAAGAGCTGACATACCCCCTCAGTCACGAACTGACTGGGAGCAAAATAGGCTATAAAAGCTTACTTGCTCTTATGTCTGTTCTTACGTAATCTCTTTTTACGCTTGTGAGTAGCCATCTTGTGGCCCTTCTTTTTCTTTCCGTTTGGCATGATTTTAAAATTTTAAAATATTGTTATTTATAAATGTTATGTCCAAAGACTTAATTAATCCTCATTTTCAACAGCTTCACCCAACATCAAATCTACAAAACTCTTTGCTGGTTTGAAATTTGGAAGGTCGTGAGCTGGAATGGTGAGAGTAATGTTCTTGGAAATGTTACGTGCAGTCTTTGCAGCTCTATGCTTGATGTTAAAGCTTCCAAATCCGCGAAGGTAAACATTCTCTTTTCTCTCGACAAGACTGGCCTTAACCTGATCCATAAAAGCTTCTATTACTACGCCAACATCTTTCTTTGGTACTCCAGTTGCTATAGACACCTCGTTGATGATATCTGCTTTAGTCATGTTATTCTTACTATAATTATTTATTTATTAATCTAAATCGGTGTGCAAAGATACAAGTTTTTTGCGACATAACAAAAAAGTTAGCGATTTTTTTGCAAAAATAATGCTCTAAGTATTTGCATATAAGGTTTTTATTGTGTATTTTTGTACCAAAATTGAAAAAATAATGAGATTTAAGCGTTTTTTTATATTGCTCTTGATGATAGTTTCGGTATTTTCTTCTTCATTTGCTCAACGCGAGTGGAGTGCTGAGAATGTGCCGATTCCATATCTGAAGGATTCTACACAATATGTTTCTGATCCAGATGGTTATCTGTCTAAGGACCAGAAGGATTCTGCCAATTTTTATCTTCAGAAATTGAATCTTGAATGTGGTGTTCAGAATGTCTTGGTCATAGTGGGACATGTGAAGGATCAGGATGCTTTCCGTATGTCACAGGATATCGGTGAGAAATATGGTATTGGTTACAAGAAAACCCGAAGGGGACTTGTCATGGTGATTGCCGTGGAGGATCATAAGTACTTTATTGCTCCCGGTATGGGACTGGAGGGCGAGTTGACCGATGTGGATTGTGATGATATTGCCAGAGCATGCATCGTGAAGTATATGCGTCTGAATCAGCCGGGTATGGCAGTTGTTACCGTAAGCCGCTCTATATATAATAAGGTGAAAAGTGGTAGAACGGGTATTCCGGATGTGGATGATGGTCCTTTAGGAGAGGATGAATGGGGATTTATTATCTTTTTTCTTATCATCTGTTTCGGCATTCCCCTCTATTTATTAATAAGGTATATATTGGAGGAATGCGGCGTTATCAAGAAAAAGCCATCTTCCGGTAAATCTTCTCATCAGCATAAAAGACATGATGATGATTGGTTTCCTCCGTTCTTTCTGGGTGGCGGAGGCGGCTTCTCGGGAGGCAGTTCTTCTGGCGGAGGCTTCTCTGGAGGTTCTTTCGGTGGTGGTTCATTTGGCGGAGGTGGCTCCGGCGGTGGATGGTAAATCAAGGTTGTTGGGAAAGAAAATATTCTCAAGTGAAATAAATATAGTATTAATTATAACATTAAATTTTGAAAGTTATGAAAAAATCTGGATGGATTATTCTGGGTGTCGTAGTACTTCTGGTACTATGGGGTTTAAGTTCTTATAATGGTATCATTGGAGTACAGGAGCAAGCTACTACTGAACTGGCTAATGTGCAGACTCAATATCAGCGCCGTGCAGACATGATGCCTCAGTTGGCAAAAATCGTGAAGGCGTATGCTAAGCATGAGAAGGAAACGTTTGAAGCCGTGACCAAGGCACGTGCAGCAGTAGGACAGGTAAAACTTGATGCAAGCAATCTGACTCCAGAAAAATTGAAGGCTTATTCTGACGCGCAGGGCGAGTTGGCGAATGCTTTCTCCAAATTGATGGTAGTGGCTGAAAAGTATCCGGAACTGAAGGCAAGCGATAATTTCAAGTCACTTCAGATACAGGAGGAGGGTACAGAAAACCGAATCAGTGAAGCACGCCGCAAATATAATGATGCTGTGCAGCAGTATAATCTGAAGGTACGTAAGATGCCTACTGCCATCATAGCAAATCTATTCGGCTTCCAGACTATGCCTAAGTTTGAGGCTGCTGCTGGTGCAGAAAAGGCTCCCGATCTTGATATTTAAAAACGAGATAAATTGCAATTCGTAATTTCAGTTATCAGAATCAGGTTAAAATTTTGTTTAGACCCGTTCAAAGCAATACTTCTGGAATGATATTGGAAGTTTCTCAATAAAAAAACAAAAAAAAATCTTTTTAATTTTGTATTGTCTTGCTTTTGCAGTATCTTTGCAGTCAAATTGCAGAGAGCGTGTCTTTCTAGAGGAAAATTTGAGAAAAAGAATAAGGTAATAAAGGATATGAAACAAACAAAAATCGTCGCTTCAATCAGTGATCGTCGTTGTGATCAGGATTTCATCCGCAAATTGTTTTTTGCAGGCATGAACGTCGTTCGTATGAATACTGCACATGCTGCAGAAGAAGGTATTCGCACAATTGTCAAGAATGTAAGAGCAGTGTCTCCTCACATTGGTATTATGATTGATACCAAGGGACCAGAGGTGCGTACTACAGGTGTGGCAGAGCCTATTCATTATAATGTGGGTGATGTAGTCAAGATTTTCGGTCGTCCTGAGATGGAAACTTCTCATGACATAGTCAATCTGAGCTATCCTGATATCGCTGCTGATGTGAAAGTGGGTGATGATTTGCTCTTCGATGATGGTGAACTTGATATGAAGGTCATTGATAATCAGGGCCCGATGCTCGTAGCTGAAGTTCAGAACGAGGGTTTCTTAGGGTCACATAAGAGCGTGAATGTACCTGGCGAACATATTGATTTGCCTGCGTTGACAGAAAAGGACCGTAAGAATATCCTCCTTGCCATTGAATTGGATATTGATTTTATCGCTCACTCTTTCGTACGTAATGCAGCAGATGTAAAGGCTGTTCAGGATATCTTGGATGAACATCACAGTGATATCAAGATTATCTCTAAGATTGAAAATCAGGAAGGTGTAGATAATAT
>OLIS01002164.1_pt1 | contig 13082 bp, 9 predicted proteins | sample 1601351 | NCBI WGS metagenome assembly OLIS01 (sample SAMEA2452122, study PRJEB22498) | human gut metagenome | biome: human feces; feature: human gut; material: feces | place: Australia | collected 2012
ATGCTCTTGATGCCGTCGTACTGGCTGCCATACTGCTGCTGCATCCAGTTGAGCAGCTGCTCCTTGTCGGCACCGTAGCTGTGGCAGAATCCTGCAAACCGCATGCAGTATTCGTGGTGACTGCCGGGCTGAAACTGCACCCGCCAGTTCCTGGCATGGTCCTCCACCCGCTGTATGATGGCTTCGAAGGTGGGGGTACCTCCCTTGGTGGCGTTGCTCTTGGCGCGGTTCTTCTCGGCATTTTTCCTGACGGCTTTGTCGGCTGCCTCCTCTTTCTCCTGTTCCTTCAGCACCACGTGTTGATAAAACCAGTTCACCTCGTCGGGGGTGACGGTGAGGGGCTTGGAGTCCCAGCAGAAGTAGGCTTTCGCGTCGTGGGCGAGTCCGCAGAGCCTCACCATGTCCTTGCACTGCTGGTCGGCAGAGATGTGCAGCAGGTCGTCGTAGATAGAGATGGCTTTGTCGACGGCGAGATGGTGCAGTTCGGTGACGGTGAGGGTGCATCCCTTGGGCCGTTCGTAGCGTAGGAGGATGCGTAGTCCCTTTCCGCTGATGGTACGATACACCACCATGGAGTAGGGAGACTTGGAGGCGAGCTCCACTTTCTCGTCGAGCACGATTCCTGCGACGTGGTCGTAGTCGAGCATGAGCCATCCCGTGGCGCATCCGAAGTCCTCGAGCTTTCGTCCTGTCCGCCTGAACTGGATGGAAGGGCAAATGGCGGGCAGTCTCCGCTTTTTGTTGCGTGCTTCATTTCTATCGATGTTTATTGCCTCTCGATAGCCTTTTGTGTCGTTTTCCAATGCCTTGTCATGGAGGATGAGTCTTTCCAGTTCTGCGGTACTGATGAGTGGACTGTGACAACTCGTGCGTAGCGAACGAAACAGCGATGGAAGATTGTTGGTTGTTTCCATTGTTTTGATTGTTTAAAAGTTTATGTGATTTTTAGGGATTTATTATTTCGTATTTATTTCGTAATCATTTCGTATTCATTTCGTATTGGTATAGTATTTCGGCCTTGCGGTAGAGGGTGCCTTTTTTCTGCTCGTTGCTGAAAATGGCGAGAGCTTTTATAAGCTGTTCGTTGTCACAGAGCGTCATTTTTCTGTCAAACTTGGAATAGCTTTCATTGAATTCGTCAACCAGGCTCTTCACGTATTCGTGTCTCGAATGCTTTGTCCGTTCCTCCTCGTCTCTGTATTTCAGGATCCTGATAATACTTAGTCTGAGCCGATTTTGTAAGTCCTGCGAGTAAATCGCGTCATTAAGACGTTTCAAGGTATGACTGCTGAAATGACCTTCTTCCATTAAGTCCTGGTTGGTTATTTTGTATTTTTGTCTTTGCCTTGTGTAGAAGTCCTGCCATTTATGGTAATAATGGTAGATGCATCTCAGCATTTGCTTCTTCTCTTCGGGCAGAGCCAGAACTTGTTCTATTTCTTCCTTTTTGGGCATTACTTTGTTGTTTATATTTCGATTGCAAAGTTCGACATTTTTTTTTGAATACTCGGTGCACCTCTATGACGTGCACTATTGTTAAATCCGTTAAGAAAATAAAAGATTTTTATACACATTGGGAGGTATTTTGCCATTCTGCCGTTTTGCCACCCAATTGGAACAATCCTTATAAATGTGGACAAAAATGCGGGCAAATCCCATCCGTTCCCCCTTATTATCAATACTTTATCTCACTTTTCTCGCGTTGTTTATATATAAATGTTGAAATGAATCGGCACGGCAGCTGTTTTGGTAGTAATAACTGTTCAAAAAGGGTAGTAAATTCTGTTTTTTCGCATTTTTGTAAAAGATGGGTTTTAGCCTAAAAAGGTGGGGTGCCCATTTTTGCCCACCCCCGATTTGGGCCACAAAAAATGCCTGTTTTTTGCCTCCGTTCCAAGTTTTTGGGCATGTTGCCCACATGTTTTTTCGTTTTCTTTTACATCGATTTTGTGTTTTTCTTCATGATTTTTGCATATTTTCCCATTTTTTTTTGTCAAATTTTCTGCTTGCGCAAACGCAAATTGGCAGATTTCGGGAGTAATTTGCTGTGTTTCTGATGATCATCCCATGCAAATTTCGCATAATTTTCCGACCTGTACGGTTGAAATTATCCAGCACGCCCTTTTGAACGGTTGTAATTACCCTGTACACCCTTCTGTGAACTTTTGGGCCTTCGCCTGTACTTGAAACCTGCTAACTTTAAAAGAATTATCCAGAAAAAGAGAGAAAATGATGGCAATTTGAGAAAATAATCGTAAATTTGCAATTGTAAACCAAAGATTCTGGAAGATGGTAGAGATAAACGATAGAAGATTGCCAGTAGGCATCCAGTCTTTTGAGAAAATCAGAGAGGGTGGATACCTGTACGTTGACAAGACAGATATTATCTGGCAGCTTGCCAACAGAGAGAAAACGTATAATTACCTGAGCCGCCCACGCCGCTTTGGTAAATCTGTCCTCGTTGATACACTCGAAGCTTATTTCTTAGGCAAGAAGGAACTCTTCGAGGGACTGAAGATCATGCAGATGGAGACGGAATGGGTGAAGCGTCCTGTCATCCGGCTGGATATGAGTCGTGCAGGAGCTGCACCGGAAAGTGTGCGGAGCTATCTGGACAATGCCTTTCATCAACTTGAGTCGGAGTATGATATTGCTGTACGACAGGACAGTTCTCTTGCCGACCGTTTTGATGCTATCATTCAGACTGCATACAATAAAACCGGGCTTCAGGTGGCGATTCTCATCGACGAATACGACTCGCCCTTGCAACATTCCTGGAAAACTCCGCAGCATGAAGCATGTACTGCTGTTTATCGTGAGGTGTTTGCCATCCTCAAGGCAGATGACAAATATGAGAAGTTTGTCTTCATCACAGGTATCACCAAGTTTACGCAAATCTCTCTCTTCTCTGTACTCAACAATCTGAGCAACATCAGTTTTGAGCCAAACTATGCCGCCATTTGCGGTATTACCAAGGAAGAAGTCTTGCGTGATTTCAAGCCTGAAATCAATAAATTGGCAGAATACGAAGGTTGGACTTTCGACGAAGCTGTGGCACAACTGACAGCCTACTATGATGGCTATCATTTCAGTCGCCGCAACATGGTGGATGTATTCAATCCCTTCAGTCTTATCAATGCCCTGTCAGATTCTGACCTGAAGAACTACTGGGCTTCATCGGGTGCAACCTCCATGTTGCCTAAGTTTGTGGATAATATGGAACTCAAACTACGTAATTTTGACCCTTGTACCATTCTTCGCCAAACCATCGAGACCTCTGATGTGACAGGTGGTGGAGCAGAACTGTTTCTCTATCAGTCCGGTTACCTTACGATAAAGGGTTACCAGATGGGAGTTTATATTCTGGGATTCCCTAACAGTGAGGTAAGACAAGCGCTTTATGAGACTGTGTTGCCTGCCCTGACTCTGCGAGGCAACTCTGATATCCAATCAATTCAATCAGATTTGTTGCTTGCCATTCAGCTTGGCAATCTTCTCGAAGCCATGAAATGCCTGAAAGCCCTCATTGCGGATGTGCCCTACAGCAACAAGAAGCTCGCCAGTATGGACATGGAGGAGCGTTATCGCCTGATTATGAGTACCATATTCAATGCCATCGGTTGCAGGGTGGAAGTGGAAAAGATGATTGCTACGGGCAGGATAGACATGGTGGTGGAAACCACCCAATATATCTACGTTCTGGAGTTGAAGTTGAGCGACAATGGTGGTGTGGATGCTGCAGCAGAGCAAATCAGAGCCAAGCAGTATGCCGAGCCTTTCAAGGCCGACAAGCGCAAGGTCATCGCCCTCGCCATAGAGTTGGATGATAGGGGAAAGGGTTTGGTAGATTGGAAGGAAGTTTTTTAAGGTAACTGAATTAAAAGGAAGGGACAGATAAGCTCTCACGCAGATTCCTCAGATTTTTGAAGCAACTTTCTTAGATAAATCCTTGTTGGTTTCAAAATAAAAACGTAATTTTGCATGAGATATCCTGTATTGGGCAATCTGAAAGATAGCTTTCATTGCGCTCGATAGTGCTATCTTTGCATAAGATTTTAGAAAACAAACGATAATGGAACAGGTAGAAGAAAGATATATTAGTTTGCTAACCGACTTTGGTTTCAAGCGAATTTTTGGATCGGCTCCCAATAAGGATTTGCTGATTTGTTTTCTCAACAGCTTGTTTAATGGTAAACAGGTTGTGAAGGATGTGTCGTATCTTAACCCGGAGCATGTGGGCGATGTCTATACCGACCGCAGAGCCATCTTTGATGTATATTGTGAGGGCGAAAACGGTGAGAAGTTCATCGTTGAGATGCAGAACGCTTATCAGACGTATTTCAAGGACCGCTCCCTGTTCTATTCCACATTTCCTATTCGAGAACAGGCACCCAAGGGGGATGACTGGGATTTCAAACTGAATCATGTCTATACCGTTGCGTTGCTCAATTTCAGCATGAACGACGATGCCTTCGACAAGGAAAAAATCCGCCATCATGTGCAGTTGTGCGACACAGCTACTCACAAGGTCTTTTATGACAAGCTTGAGTTCATTTATGTCGAGATTGCGAAGTTCAATAAGAAGCTGGATGAGTTGCAGACGCTTTACGAAAAGTGGCTCTATGCACTGAAGAACCTCTATAAGCTTAGTCAACGACCTAAAGAACTGTGCGACAAGGTTTTCGACCGCCTCTTCGAGGAAGCAGAGATAGCCAAGTTTTCTCCGCTGGAAATGCGGGAGTATGAAGCCAGTAAAAAGGCTTATCGTGACATTAAGAATTCCGTGGATACAGCCAAGCGCGAAGGAATCGCTGAAGGCATGAAGCAAGGCATGGAGAAGGGCATGAAGCAAGGCATGGAGAAAGGCATGAAGCAAGGCATGGAGAAAGGTCTTGAGCAGCGAAGCCTTGAGATTGCCAGAAAGATGCTGGCAAAGGGAATGGATGCAGCGTCGGTGATGGAAATTACTGGTCTGTCGGCGGAGCAGATGCAGCAGCTGAAAGCGGAATTTTAGATGATAAATATAGTCAATATAAACGGGCCTATATGCAGACATTATAGTGGCATATAGACCCGTTTAATGACTAACAGAGATTTCTCGGTAAGTCATTGAGACATCTCTGTGACTTGCCGAGATGTACTAACTTCCTTACATGCGAACCTTTTGATATGAATGCCAGTGTAATCGTTTGCGCAGATTTTTGCGCAAAAAATACCTTGTATTCGTACCATTGTTTTTACATTATTTATATATTTGCAGCGGAAAAGGAAAAGTGAACCAATAAAATCGCCTACGGGCGTTGCAGAAAAGGACTGCAATTCTTTAAACAGAAATATTGAGCAAAGGAAAATTGTTGTTTCTAACTAACTTATTATTCTTTCAATTAAGAATAATGTAGTTATCCATTCCGATGGAATTCCTTGGTTTTGGAAAACAAGGAAAGTAAAACTTAACGGAAATGACGAGTTAACTAAAAGCTAAACATAAAGTTTAAAACTATAAAAATATGAAGAAAAGATTTACACTAATGATGATGGTGTTGTGCTTCTTAATGAGCATACCACTAAAAATGATGGCACAGACTGGGACTTATGAAAAGCTGTACCTCATAGGTGGACTTACTGGTACATGGGATACTGGCACAAGTCGTCCATTTGCAACAACCGATGGTAAAACCTACGAATATGTATTCGATGCCGACTACACAAACACTTTTACTGGAGAATCAGCCGATTTTTATTTTCGTGTAAAGATTGGATCACAGCAGTATCAACCTCAAACTAACGATGCTCCTGTAGGAACGGAATTAACAAGCGCGTTTAAAGGCAGTAGTAATGCATGGAAACTTACCATGACAAAGGGTAAGTCTTATACTTTGATTTTCGATTTAACGAATAAGCAGATTAAATACTCTGAGGGTGGTTCTGAGGTCGTTACTAAGGTAATTAAATTATTGAATGGTTCTACTGAGGTGACAGGTTCTAACGGAAAGTACACTCTCGATTTGAGCAGTGCAACTTCTGATGCAACAATTACTCTTAATATCGGTGGCGCAGATTATGGTTTGACTACTGCTAAAACTATTGATGCAGTTGGAACCACATCAGATATCGCCTTCACAACAGAAGGAACAAAAGCCTTAACGTTGAAGGCAGGTTTTATCTATTCTATCACTGTAACAGATGAAGGAAAGATGACTGTTGTTGCAAGTGTTGACACAATTAAAAATAATCCTCTCCCTAAACGTACCTATACCCAGGGCTACTATCTTGCAGGAAACTTCTTCACCTTCAGCGGGGACAAGGTGACCTATGATGATGCTGTGTTCAAGTTCCAGCAGCAGGAGAATGATACTGAGGATAATGCTGTATATATGGTAGAGATTCCTGCTTCTCTTACTGCTCATGCTCAGGTGATGAGTGTTGATGAGTTTGGTAAGCCTCAGAAGGTGTATGGTCCTGGTAGTGCTTTTGGCATTAGCTATACTTGTCCTACTACTATTGAAGCGATTAAAACAGGCCAGTTGAAGCTTGCAGGTTCTGATCCTGAAACATTTAATGAGGGTACCAACTATTGGGATATAGTATCGCGTAATCATAGCGAAACAGAATATTCTGATGGTACGTACAAGGTGTTTATCACTGTGGATAAAACAACAGGCGAGCCATCTAAGTGGCAGTTTGAGCATATTGGTAACAAGCGTGTGGCTTTCTTTATTAGCGATGCTAAGAATGCGACAGCCATGCCATTATACGATACATACAAGCAACATGAAGATCAGTTTAGTAATGCATTCTTTGGTTCTGTCAATCTCTCTGCTGGACATTCATATTACGTTATATCCAATTACATAATGAATAAGGATTATGTAAACAAAACAAATGAACTATATAAAGAAGAATTAAGTTCTAAATATGACGCCCATTACCCTGATGGCAATGTTGTTCATTGTCCTACCACTAATAAGTTGTTCTTGTTGGGTAACGGAGGTCATGTTTTTGAAGAAGCAAACGATCATAATCAGTTCTCTCCTAACGAAGAACCAATGAAGCCATCTTCGGATAAGCAAGGTTCTCTTATCATTCGGTATAACTGTTCTAATGGTAATGGTGGTGAGGCAAAGAAGCACCTTGGTATTCGTGGTCAGGTGATTATTTCTAATACTCGTGCGACAATTACCTCTGTATCTATGGTAGGTGATGCTATTCCTGGTACAGTCAAGGACAATGGCACTTGGGATTATGCATCTACAGCAGCCGATATGAAATACGATGAAACAGAGAAGTGCTATAAGGTGACGCTCGTAACAACAGCCGCTAATTACAAGGAGAAGTTCAGATTTGTTGGTAACCACACTCAGAAAATCAACTGGCACGAGGATTCTAAAGACGATGCCAGCATGAAGGCAAAGGTACCTTATGATGGAGATGGCGATGGTCATGCAGCAGCTTCTTACGATCCTAACAAGGTGAACTATACTCAGGATGGTCTTACTGAAAATACAGAAGCAGATTGGAATATCATCTGGAACCGTCCTGCTGGTCGCTGGACTGTACGTCTCTACTTCTATACCCGTAATGATGGTAATGAAAACGCTATCACCGACTACTACTACACCATCTCTGCGAACAGGGAGTTGGAGTTGCGTGACTTCAATGACGTGGTTTACAAGAGCTTAGACAATAAGCGTAACATTCTCTTTAGAGGTGACTATAAGTATTTCAGAACCTGGAGTGCGGTTAAGGCTTGGAAGATTTCTAAGGATATAGATATTTTCGTAGTAGATGGAATGACAAAGGATGCAGATGGTAAAGTGAAGTTCTCTCTCAAGAAGGTTAATGCCGATCCTACAAAAACATATAACGTAATACCTTCTCACACAGGTGTAATCTTGGCTACCACGAAGACGGCTGACCAGATAGAAGGTGATGCTCAAGTGTTTGAGCGTACTTCGCTTACTTCTTACAACACCATGGTGGTTCCGATGCAAGAGTATAACCTTACCACAGGAACAACTTCTACCGGCGACTATGAAGGTACTAAGTATATAGGTACTAATTATCTGAATCCGCTCATCGAAGCTGGGGTGTTTCCTACTAAGGAAGTTAAGGAAGGTAAAACCTACTACAACTATCTCTTCGGTTTCTTTAATGCCAAAAAGGGTTTGGATGTTACAAAAGGCTATGAAGATAATGATTTCCTCTTGGGTTTCTGGCTTTCTAAAGGTACAGGCGCTTTCTATAACAATAGTGCTTACTTGCCTATCTCTGAGACTGATGTTGCGAATATGAAATTGGGAGTAAGCTATAATGACTTCGATCCTACTTCTACTCCTACTCCTGGAGCTAAGAAAGTTCCAGCACTCTTCTTCGACTTTGCCAATGTTGATGGTACAACAGGTCTTGATGAGGTGGTGAACACCACAGTTAAGAATCATGATGGTAAGTATTACACTCTGAGTGGTCAGCAGGTAGAGAAACCTACAACGAGTGGTGTTTATATCCACAATGGCAAGAAGTTTGTAGTAAGATAAGATATAGATTGTAGAATGTAGAACGTGATATTGAATAAGAAAATGAAAAAGATTTATATAAAACCAAGTGTTTCAGTTTGTTTTGCAGTCTTAGACCCCATCTTGCAATCTACCTCTGGTGGTGGTCTTATTAAGGATCAAAATGATGACGGTGGTTCTTGTGCTAAGAAGAATGATTTTACAGATGATTTCTTCGATGACACTACTTGGCCAAAGGACAAATCGCCATGGGACTAAGGCTATAAGAAATAAGTGAAAAATGTAATATTATTTAAGGGTTTGTTTAATTAGTTAAATTTATCGCTATTATCAATAAAGAGGGCTGCAGAGGTGCAGTCCTCTTTTCTGTTATCACTCCCTTTGGTCGTTAGAAGTTATAGCCAACAGCCTTTTTGGTTGAAGATTTAGCTGTAAAGCATATGGCTTTAACTTCTCTAACTTCTTTAAATTCTTTAACTTCTGAACTTGCGAAACTTGAGTATAATATCGAAGCCGCTTTCATATTTCGAGGCTTTTTATTCAAAAAGTTTATGCTTTGGTAACGACAATATATAAATGGTTGGATGCTGCAAAAAAATAACATGTTGAAAGTTTGCCTTTTCCAAATCTTTTCCTTAACTTTGCATCGTGAAGTTATTTTCATAGAAATCATATATGGGAGAAACTAATAATAGAATATTACCTGTAGGCATACAGTCTTTTGAGAAAATTCGAAAGGAAGGTCTGCTCTATGTTGACAAGACAGAGATTATCTGGAATCTTGTTAATAGCAATAAGACATATAATTACCTGAGCCGTCCAAGACGTTTCGGTAAATCATTGTTGGTGGATACTTTGCAGGCTTATTTCGAGGGTAGAAAGGAACTTTTCGAAGGACTGAAAATCATGGATTTGGAAAAGGAATGGGTGAAGCGTCCTGTCATCCGACTGGATATGAGTCAGGCAGGAGCTACACCGGAAGGTGTGCGGAGCTATCTGGACAATGCCTTCCATCAACTTGAGTCGGAGTATGATATTGCTGTACGACTGGATAGTTCTCTTGCTGTAAGATTCAAGAATATCATTGAGGGTGCATACAATAAAACTGGGCTTCAGGTGGCGATTCTCATCGACGAATACGACTCGCCCTTGCAGCATTCCTGGAAAACTCCTCATCATGAAGATTGTACCTCTATCTATCGCAGTGTTTTTGCTATTCTCAAAGCAGATGACGCATACGAGAAATTTGTCTTCATCACGGGTATTACCAAGTTTACTCAAATCTCCTTGTTCTCGGTTTTGAACAATTTGAGTAATATCAGTTTTGATCCTCCTTATGCTGCTATCTGTGGTATTACGAAAGAGGAAGTGGTGAACAATTTCATGCCTGAAATTGAGGTTATGGGAGAACACAATGGTTGGACTCCGGAAGAAACGATTCTGCAGTTGAAGGCTTATTATGACGGTTATCATTTCTGCAAGAACAGTCCTGTTGATATTTTCAATCCGTTCAGTCTGCTCAATGCTTTGGCTGATAAAGAACTGAAAAACTACTGGGCTGCTTCTGGTGCTACGTCTTTATTGCCTAAGTTTGTCAGTGATATGGAAATTCAGTTGGAGCATTTCGATCATTGCTATATTGACCGTGATACTTTGGAGACTTCTGATGTTTCTGATGGAGGAACAGAACTCTTCCTTTATCAATCCGGTTATCTGACCATCAAGGATTATGATGAGGGTGTTTATACTTTGGGTATTCCTAACTTTGAAGTAAGGAAAGCGCTCTACAAAATAGTAGTACCAACTTTGACTTTGAAGACAAAAGCTCAGGCTATTACCACACAGAATATTCTTTTAAAGATGATGCAAGATGGTAATCTTGATGAAGCCAAGAAAGCCCTGAAGGCTTTGATAGCTGATGTGCCGTATAGCAATAAAAAGTTGGCAAGCATGGATATGGAAGAACGTTATCGTCTTATCATTAGTACCATTTTTAATGCTATAGGTTTCAAGGTTGAAGTAGAAAAGCAAATCTCTACTGGCAGGATAGATATGGTGGTTTTTACTCGTCGTATTATTTATGTGCTTGAGCTTAAACTTACTAATAATGGTGGTGTTAAGGCGGCTGAGCATCAGATAAAAGACAGACAGTATGTTGAACCATTTAAAGCTGATGGTCGAAAGGTTATAGCTTTGGCTGTTGAATTGGATGATATGGGTAAGGGACTCATCGATTGGAAAGAAGTTAATTAGCATGAATGCTATGTTACAATAGTTTTTCGGTTAAAATATTAGAGGGTGTGTCATAAGCTTCTTAGGATTTTTTTATGACACACCCTCTTTGAATTATGCAAGCTTTTTAGTAGAAATCTTTGAAATATTCCATGCAATCGATTGCGTAATAATGTTTTACGTTATGATGCAATCGATTGCACATAATTATTCGTTCTTTTTTGCATATATTCTATCACCTTATATATATAATGAGTAACTTTGTAGCAACGAAAGATATTAACAATCAACTAACTAACATAGATATTCATCACTAACTAAAAATTAAATAACCAGTCTATCAAATGAGGAAATTTACATTTAGGCTATGGGCAGTCCTTATGCTCATGTTGGTCTCCTTGCAGACGATGGCAACGGATACGTTTACCAGCAATCGTACTGACTTCCGAGACGAAAGTATCTATTTCATGATTACCACCCGTTTCTACGATGGTGATCCTAAAAACAATGTGCTCTGCTGGGACAACCAGGCAGCGCAGATTGAAACAAAAGACCCTTGCTGGCGAGGCGACTTCCAGGGTGTCATCGACAAGCTCGACTACATCAAGGCATTGGGTTTTACAGCTATCTGGATTACACCAGTAGTGCAGAACGCATCCGGTTACGACTACCACGGTTATCATGCTATGGATTTCCAGCATGTTGACTGCCGTTATCAGAGCAGCGATGGTAGCAAAGACGGTGACGCCATGTTCCAGGAACTCATTGACAAGGCTCACGAAAAGGGCATCAAGATTATCCTCGACATCGTGCTCAACCATACCGGTAACTTCGGTGAGCAGACACTCTGCAAGGAGTTTGACCGTAATACCGACTTGGCAACTCAGGCACTCATCAATGCTTGTATGATTCCTAACGAGGAGAAGTTGGGTTCCGACTACCTTACAAGTGTCCCTTATGAGCAGTATCAGCGTCGTCTTGGCTTGTTGAAGAACGTCCGTGGTAAGAACGAGGATGTTCACAACTACTGGCACCACTTTGGTGACTTTAACTGGGACTTTCCTAATCGCTGGTGGGCTCAGATTGCAGGCGACTGCGTCGATCTGAACACCGAGAACGACTACGTAGCAGATTATCTCGTAAAGTGCTATGGCAGCTTTATCAAGATGGGTGTCGATGGATTCCGTATCGATACTTCCGGTCACATCTCACGTTTGACATTCTGCAAGCAGTTTATTCCTCAGTTTACAGCCCTCGGTAAGAAGTATGAGGACAAGCGATTGAACAAGGCTCCATTCTTCATGTATGGTGAGGTTTGCGCTCGTTACAGTGATGTCACATACCGTGGTCAGGATAACCTCTCTTGCTATTATTACACATGGCAGGCTCCAAAGGACTTGCTCGACAAATGGGATGGCAGCCAGTCTTACTGGGATACACAGGTACTCTTTGATAAAGCCAATGGCGGTACAGGTGTGGATGACCATCAGATGGCTCTCTGTGAGTCAGACAATGCCCCAACACCAACAAGCGACAATACCTTTATGGTGAATGGTAAGTGGCATGAGCCAGACTATTCTCAGGCAAGTGGTTTCCATGTGATCGACTTCCCATTGCACTACAACTTCGGTAATGCTGCCGCCGCATACGGTTTGGCAAAGTCAGGTGACAAGAGATATAATGACGCTACTTATAATGTAGTATATGTAGATAGCCACGACTACGGTCCTCAGCAAACCAACGACCAATTCCGTTTCTCTGGTGATGATGCTCAGTGGGCAGAGAATCTCTCTCTGATGTTTACCTTCCGTGGTATCCCATGTCTCTACTATGGTTCTGAGATTGGTTTCCGTCGTGGTTCTGCAATTGATCGTGGCCCTCATGGTCCTCTCTCTGATACAGGTCGTGCTTACTTCGGTGGTTATATCACTGGTGATGTGGAAGCATCTGACTTCGGTGATTATCAAGCTTCTGGTAATGTGGCTGCCACATTGAATCATGATGTAGCTCAACACCTCATTCGTTTGAACAAGATTCGTCAGGCAGTTCCTGCACTCCGTAAGGGTCAGTGGACCGATGACGGTTGTACGTCAACGTCTGGTATCGCTTTCAAACGTGCTTATGAGAAAAGCTACGCTCTCGTAGCCCTCAATGGTGGTGCTACTTTCACAGATTGCCCAGAAGGCACATATACTGATATTGTTACTGGTAAGACATATACTGGTTCTACTATCACCGTAGACGCTCCTGCAACACAGGGTCAGGTACGTGTACTTGTAAAGGATTGGACTGGCGGTGTTATAGGCGAGGATGGCCCATTTATCTACACAACTTCTC
>OLIS01002174.1_pt1 | contig 13050 bp, 6 predicted proteins | sample 1601351 | NCBI WGS metagenome assembly OLIS01 (sample SAMEA2452122, study PRJEB22498) | human gut metagenome | biome: human feces; feature: human gut; material: feces | place: Australia | collected 2012
GTTGGAGTGCAGGAAGAACTGGATGAGCTGAAATCGGAGAAAAGGGATGTTAAGAGGCAGTTACAGCTTGCTGATAGCATTATGAAAGAGGATTTGTATACAGCGTATTATGCGGTGTCGGAGGATGAGGAGATTGTTGCAGACAGGGATGTTGAGATACCGGGGATGGAAAAGGAGGCTGTGTTTAATAAAGATGTTGCTGTTGAGCTGGACACAAATGTTGTGTTAATGTATCCAGACAATATTCAGAATGAAATAGGCAGACAGAAAGAGCAAGCTGATAGAGCAAGAAAACAACAGACTGGTTTAGAGGGTATAGGAATACCAGAGGTTCATAATTCGTCTGATGTGAATGTGGCAAGAATGGACGAAAGTACAACTGATGTAACAGGTAAAAGTGAATTTGTGGAAACTAAAGAAACTGAGCCTGTGGACAAAACAAGTAGAATTGTTAAGAAAATATCAGAACTTGGTGGTTATGAGAATATCAGTGATTCGGTTAAGGCTGATGTATTCGGATTTGATATTGCTGATGTAAGCGGTAGCATAAGGTTGTTTTCGGATGTAATGAAAAGGCTGGAGGTAAAGCTGGATGGAGATGAGCTTTATGAGGAGTTTCAGAGGATTTATGATGAAACGGTTAGCAGAGATGCTGATAAAGAAAAGGTAAGAGATAAGATAGGAAATAGGGGCAGAGGAAGGTAATTCCTCTGCCCAATATTAGTGTGCCTTGAGGCGTACGTTGTTAAAGGATGAAAGTTACTAAATCGCCCTAGTAGTGGGTAGGATATAGCCGAACATCAAGGGAGATCTTGTCAGCGGATGGAAACAGATAATAGAAAAGATAGATGTGTTGGGGATTGATGTAGAGAAGTTTATAGAGTATCCGGCGGCTATGATATCCGAAGTGTTTGAGTTTGGAGAGATGGAGTACTTTTCCAGAATTAAGATGTTTAATCGGATGCTTGATAAGCTGGGGCAGATATGACACCTTAGGAATGATATGAGGTGTTTAATAAGATTTATGCGGAGGCGATGCGAGAGAAGAAGTCTAAGAGTAATAGAAATAATCGGTGAAGGGAAGGATGGGGTTGGGTGCTATGGTGGATGCTGTATCACATAAATTGCCATATGCAAGAGAATTTATACTTTCGAGACATTCAAGCATAATGGGAACCAAAAATTTCTATATAAATGTTTTTATAAGAATCGACTTGGTTATGAAAAACCTAAAAGTGGTTATTGACAACCAAATGAAAAAGTGGTATATTACATACACAAAGATTTGGTTATAAAAAACCAAGGGAGGTCAAAATGTTAAATATTACTTTAAAAGAACTCAGAGAAGAAGAATTTACAAGTGTAGAAAAAGTAACCTATGATATAGTAGCTAGAATGAAAGGCAGCAACACATTGATGCCGACTCAATTGTTTGGAATGGCATATTTGGCATATTTGGTAGCTGATAACGGAATTGAGAATGTAGAGGAGCTTATCGAATATGTGGAAAAAGAATTACCTGTGGAGCAGTCATTATTTGTAAGGGAAGCTGTTAAGGATGCTTGGTCTGTAGCGATTGATTTAGGTGTTTCCTATACAACAGAAACATTGGTAGCAACATTGTTATGGATGCCTACTTCAAACGGAAGATATGGTGCAGAGATGGAAACACCGGATAGCGTAGCGAAACTTGCAACAAGGATTTTAAATATCGAGAATGATAAGGTTGCAGATTTTTGCTGTGGAACCGGTAATTTCCTTATGGAAGCAATAGGAGCTTCGCCTGATTCAAAGTATTATGGAATTGAGATAAATACACATTGCAAGGAGATTTCGAATATAAGATTACAGCTTATTTCAGAACAAGTTACCATTGAGCAGGGAAATACTTTGGAAATGAGTGTTGCAAAGAAATTTGATAAGATTTTCTGTGACTATCCTTGGAACATGAAAGTGTTTAATCTTGGAAAAGAAAAGATGCAGGAATTCGAATCAGTTATTCCAGAAATCAAGAAAGTTGCAAATGCCGATTGGTTGTTTATTTTGAATGCTATGAAGCATTTGGAAGAGGATGGAAAAGCAGTAGTTGTAACAACTAACGGTACAACATGGAATGGCGGAATTAGTAAAAGTATCCGAGAGAAGTTTGTAAAGTTAGGGTGGATTGAAGCTGTTATATCATTGCCGGGCAATTTGTATGCATCAACTTCAATACCTACATCACTACTTGTATTAAGCAAAGGGAATAAATCAATCCGGATGATTGATGCCAGCGAAATGGCAGCAGTTGGTAGAAGACAAAATCTGTTATCTGATGAAACAATTGAAAGCATCGTGAACATGTTTAATGAAGATACAGATAATGCAAAGAGTGTTACTATCGAAGAAATTCAAGATCAGGATTATGCGATTAACCCTTCTCGCTTTTTGGAGGTTGAGATTGAAGTTGAAGATGGTGTTCCTTTTGAAAATTTGATTGTAAATGTAACAAGAGGCGCACAGGTAAAAGCGAATGAGCTTGATGAAATGGTTTCAGAAGAACCTACAGATTATCAATATCTGATGCTTGCGAATATCCAGGACGGAATTATTAGTGATGAACTTCCGTTTCTTAAATCAATGGATAAGAAAATGGAGAAGTACTGCATAAAGAATAACAGCCTTGTTATTTCAAAGAATGGAGCTCCGGTTAAAATTGCAGTAGCCTCAGTTGAGGAAGGAAGAAAGATTTTGGCTAACGGAAATCTTTATGTGATTGAATTGGATGAAACAAAAGTAAATCCTTACTTTGTAAAAGCGTACTTGGAAAGCGAGAATGGGACGATTGCTTTATCACGTGTCACAGTAGGAGCTACATTACCGAATATTCCGGTAGATGGGTTGAAAAAGATTATGATCCCTTGCCCGGATATATCTGTACAAAATGAGGTGGCTGAAAAATACTTGGCTAAGATGGATGAAGTAAAGATTTTAAAACATAAGCTTACAAGGGCAACAGCAGAATTAAAGTCTATATACGAGGAGGGATAGAATGGTATTAGCTATTGAAGAACTCTCGGCATTAGAGGATGAAATTATGTCAGTGTTGCCGGATAGAATTACAGCAATCTTGTCAAAGTTGAATAGAAGTGGAAGGTTGGAAGAACTTCTGGAACTACTCGGTATGGAAGATTTGATGAAACAGGAGCCGGATTTTTATTCATACAAAGAGGGTAAAATTGTCGTTGTCGGTGGTACGGATTTAAAGGAAGAGGTATTGCTCAGTATCGCTAAAAATTTGGGCATAGACAAAAGCAGATTTGAGTTCTGTCTTGATTATAAGCAGATACAGAAATTTGATTTTAGAAGAATGCAGTATGCACCGCAATATAGACTCGTATTGTTCGGACCAACACCACACAGTGGACATGGAAAAGGTGACAGTGGAAGTATTATTGCTGAATTAGAGAAGTCATCAGCTTATCCACGAGTTGAGAGACTGATCAGTGGAAGTGAGCTGAAAATAACAAAATCAAATTTCAGAAAAATGTTGGAACGACTGATTGAAGAAGACTACATATAAGCGAAAATTTTGCTTGCGTGTCGCAGCATACTAAATAAAGGAGAATGATAATATGTCAATGAATGAACTGCAAAAGCAGACTAACGCAAATATACAGGCGAAAGCCAATCTGATTTGGGAAATAGCAACACATCTGGTAGGTTTATTCAAGCCACACGAATATGGCAAAGTTATTTTGCCTATGACGGTTTTGAAACGTTTTGATGATGCATTAAAAGAAACCAAGGATGCTGTAGTAGAAATGGCAAAGAAGCTTGATGAACAGCATGTGGAAGGTGCTGCCCGTGATGGGATTCTTCGTACAGTGGCAAAGCGTGATTTCTATAATACAAGCAGTTTTGATTTTGCTAAATTGCTTGTTGAACCTGACAAGATAGAGGATTATTTTGAAGAATATCTGCAAGGATTTTCTGATAATGTGAAAGATATTATTGAAAATTTCGATTTCGATAATACAGTTAAGTTGATGGTAAAGGGCGGAGTGCTCTTTGTAACACTTCAAGAGTTTAATTCTGCAAAGGCAGATATGTCTCCGGATAAGATTACTTCTGCGGATATGGGTTATATTTTTGAAGAATTGATTCGTAAGTTTTCAGAGTCTTATGATGAGCAAGCCGGAGCACACTTCACAAGCAGGGATATTATTTATCTGATGACGGAGTTGCTTGTAGCTCCTGAAAAGACAGATATTATGAAAAATGGATGTACTAAGACTGCTTATGATATGGCTATGGGTACATCACAGATGTTGGGATGCTTGACAGAACGCTTAAAAGAGATTAATAGTGAAGCTGATTTAACTTGTTTTGGTCAGGAGTTCAATCCGGAAACTTATGCCATTGCTAAAGCGGATATGCTTATCAAAGGTGGAAATGCATCTGGTATGAAATATGGTGATACATTGAGCAATGATGCTTTTGACGGATATGAGTTTGACTACATTATTTCTAATCCGCCGTTCGGTATTGATTGGAAACGTGAAAAAGAAGCTGTTGAAAAAGAAGCAAAGCGTGGCTATGAAGGACGTTTCGGTCCCGGAGTTCCTGCGATTTCAGATGGGCAGATGTTGTTCATGCTCAATGGTGTAAAAAAGTTAAAAGAGGGTTCCGGAAGAATGGCTATTATACAGAATGGTTCGTCCTTGTTTACCGGGGATGCGGGAAGTGGTGCTTCTGAAATTCGTAAATATGTGATAGGGGAAGATTTGGTGGAGGCGATTGTGCAGCTGCCAACGGACCTGTTTTACAATACGGGTATCTCTACATATATTTGGATTTTGACTAAGGGTAAGGATATGAACCGTAGCGGCAAGATACAGCTTATTGATGCCAGCAAATGTTATGTGAAACGTCGTAAGAATATCGGTTCTAAGAGAGTTGACCTTGACGATGCATGCATTGAACTTATTCTTAGGGCATATGAAGGCTTTGATAATAAATCTTATGAGGATAATGGACTGATTGTAGAGTCAAAGGTGTTTGACAAAGAGTTCTTTGGTTTTACAAAGGTTACTGTGGAAACGGCACAGGTTGATGAAGATGGTAAACCGATCTTGAAGAAAGGAAAGAAACAGCCAGTAAAAGGTGCTACAGATACTGAAATCATTCCTTTGAGCGAAGATATAGTTGCATATATGGAGAAGAATGTACTGCCATATAATCCAAATGCTTATATAGATTCATCAAAGAATAAGGAAGGCTATGAAGTCCCATTTACGAGATTATTCTATAAGTTTGAAGCACCGGCATCTTCAGAATCTATATTTGAGGAAATAAAGGAACTTGAAGTGGAAGAAACAATTTTGATGAAGGAGTTGTTTGGAAATGCGTGAGATGAAAGATAGTGGAGTTGAATGGTTGGGCAAAATACCAAATCATTGGATGATTCGGAGAATTAAAAATCTTTTTGAGCTGCGTAATGAAAAAAATTATGAGGCTCTTGAAGATGTTAATTTAATCTCATTATATACGGATAAAGGAGTTGTTCAGCATAGTGATTTAACAGAAACAACGGGAAATAAAGCCGTTACAGCTGAAGGATATAAGATTGTAAAAGAAGATGATATTGTGGTAAATATTATTCTGTGTTGGATGGGGGCAGTAGGTAGATCTGCTTACAATGGTGTTACGAGTCCGGCATATGATGTGTATAAGCCACTGCATGATACTAACAGTAAATATTATCATTATTTGTTTAGAACTTCACAATTTAATGGTGAATGTTATCGTTATGGACGAGGAATTATGTTGATGAGATGGAGAACTTATTCAACGGAGTTTAGAGCCATTTCGGTTCCATTACCACCAGAGGATGAGCAAAAAAGAATTGTGAATTTTCTTAACAAGAAGATAGATGATGTTGATAGACTTATTGGTAATGTGCAGAAGCAGATTGAAAAGTTGAAAGCTTATAAACAGAGTTTGATTACAGAAGTTGTAACAAAGGGAATTGACCCTACTGTGCCGATGAAGGATAGTGGTGTTGAGTGGATAGGAGAGATACCTAAACATTGGGAACTAATTCGTTTCCGTTATATTGTCAAAATTACAACTGGTAATCAGGATACACAGAATGCGAATCCTGAAGGTGAATATCCGTTTTATGTTCGTTCTCCAATAGTTGAGAGATGCGATACATATACATTTGATGGTGAAGGCATTCTTATGGCTGGTGATGGAGCGGGTGCAGGTAGGGTATTTCATTTAGTGGATGGGAAATATGCTGTGCATCAGCGAGTTTATAGATTTTATGATTTTAAATATGTAAATCCTGTTTTTTTAAAATTTTATTTAGAGAATATGTTCTCGAAAGTTATGGATTATGGAAGTGCAAAAACAACAGTTCCATCTGTAAGATTACCTATGTTACAAGATTTTTGGGTTTGCGTGCCACCACAAAGTGAACAGCAAGATATGATAAGTGTGTTGTCTGAGAAGGTCGATAAGATTGAAAAATTAATTGCCATCAAGCAATCCAAAATTGAAAAACTGGAACAATACAAGCGTGCTCTTATTTACGAATATGTCACAGGTAAGAAGGAGGTATCTTAGTGGATAAAAGCGAAAAGAGATTTGAACGAGATATAGAATCATTTCTTATCTCACCGGAAGGTGGATATACTCAGTTCTGCGGACAGGATGCAGAAGGTAATTGGGTACATAACCGCCAGCATGATGTAGCTAAGTGTATCTATATGGATGTGCTTTGCGAGTTTATTGAAAAGACGCAGCCAAAGGAGTGGGCGAAGTATGTAAAGTACTATGGCGCAAATGCATCAGAGAAACTGTACCATCGCTTAGAAACTACTATATCCAATCAAGGCTTGTTATATGTTCTTCGCAATGGAATAGAGGATATGGGCTGTAAGTTGAAGGTGTGCTATTTTAAGCCGGAATCAGAAAATAGTTCTTTGGCAGCGGAACGCTATGAGGCGAATATACTTGGTTGTACCCGTCAGTTCCGCTATAGTACTGCCAATACCAATACTATAGACATGGTTCTTTCTGTCAATGGTATTCCGGTGGTGGCTTTGGAACTGAAAAATCAGTTGACAGGTCAGGATTACCACTGTGCAATCAAGCAATTTAAGGATGATCGTAGCTCTAAGGAGTTTGCCTTCAGATTAAACCATAGATTTTTGGTTTACTTTGCGGTTGATTTATATGAGGCTTGGATGACTACTCAGTTAGCAGATGGTAATACTCATTTTCTGCCATTTAATCAGGGGTCTAATGGAGCAGGGGTAACCGGAGGAGCAGGAAATCCACAGAATCCAAATGGATATGATACAAGTTATCTGTGGGAAGAAGTACTTCAAAGAGAAAGTATGCTTGATTTGATTCACCGTTTCATTTCCTTTGTGAAAGAAAAGGAAGAAGTGGTTAAGAATGGAGTTACTAAGACGGTAACGAATGAAAAGATGATTTTCCCACGTTATCATCAGTATGATGTTGTAAAGAAAATCATGGCTGATGTGAAAGCAAATGGTGTTGGGAACAATTATTTGATTCAGCATTCGGCAGGTTCCGGCAAGTCTAATTCTATCGCATGGATTGCCTATAGATTAGCATCCGTACACGATGCAGATAATAAGGGATTGTTTGACTCTGTCATTGTAGTTACAAACCGTGTTGTACTGGACGGTCAGTTGCAGGAGACCATCAACAGTTTTGAACATCAGGTTGGCTTGGTAGAAGCTATTGATGATAAGAAAAACTCCAGAAGCCTTGCTGAAGCTATAAATGATAAGAGGCGTATTATTATCTGTACGATTCAGAAATTCCTTTTTGCTAAAAAGGACATGGAGAAGTTCCGTGGACGTAAATTTGCGGTAATTATTGACGAAGCACATCAGGGACAGAATGGAGAGAGTGCTAAGACTCTTAGACGCAGCCTGATAGATATAGGTGCTGCAATTAAGGAATATGCAGAAGAAGCAGGAATTGAGGAAGATGAAGTGGATTTGACTGATGAGTATATCAGTGCGGTTATTGGTCAGGGAAGGCATGATAATCAGTCATTCTTTGCATTTACAGCAACGCCAAAGCAACAGACGATAGAGACTTTTGGAACTGTTGCTGGGGTAAATGAGAATGGTGAATCTATTAGAGCACCGTTCCATGTGTATTCTATGAGACAGGCAATCGAAGAAGGGTATATTCTTGATGTGTTGGCAAATTATACAACAGTTAAAGAAGCATTCAAGCTCATAAAAGTATCGGAGGATAATCCGGAACTGATTGAAGGACCGACATCCCGTGCATTATTTAAGTACTACAAGAAACATGGTTATACGATTGCTCAGAAGACAGAAATGATAATGACGAACTTCCTTGAAAATTGCCGATATCAGATAAATGGAAAGGGAAAGGCGATGGTAGTCGCCGATAGCCGTGCTAATGCAGTCCGCTATTATCTTGCAATCAGGAATTATATAAGGGAGCATGAGGCGGAGTGTGCCGGAAGTGATGTTATGATTGCTTTTTCCGGGGAGGTAACTCTTGAGGATTATCCGAGTGAGAAACCATTTACAGAGGCTACTATGAATGTGGATGAAAACGGAAAGTACATTACCACAGACAAGAAGTTTCGTAAGGCGTTCCACAGTAGCCAGTACAATATTCTGGTGGTGGCGAATAAGTATCAGACCGGATTTGATGAACCATTGCTCCATACGATGTATGTTGACAAAAAGCTCCATGATGTTACCGCAGTACAGACACTTTCTCGTTTGAATCGTACAACATCAGGGAAGAATAGTACTTTTGTATTGGATTTTGAAAATACAGAGGAAGATATTAAGGGAGCATTTCTTCCGTATTATGAAGATACTACTATGGAAGGCGATACGGATATAAACGCAGCATACGATATTAGAAATAAGATTCATGATTATATGATTTATAATTATGATGATGTGGATGTGTTCAATAAGTTTATGGTTTCTAATGTGGGTAAAAATCAGGATGCGGCAGCATTGGGCAGATTGGCAGGTATGTTCCGTCCGGTCATCCAGAGATATAAGGATTTAGATGAGGATGACAGAGAAGCATCAAGAGATTATATACGAAGATTTAACCGTATTTATTCATATGTTACACAGCTGGTGCGTTTGCACGATCCTGAGTTATTTCATGAATATCAGTACACAGCGCATCTTGTAAAACTGCTTCCTAGACCTGATGTGATAGATTTTATTGATGTTGATGATAAGATTCGTTTGGAGTATGCTTCACTTACTGAGACTTTTGCAGGAGCAATTGTATTGGATGAAAAGCCACCAATATTTATTCCAGGGGGAAGTGTAGCACCAAAGAAAAATAGCAAGAAGAAGGATACATTACAAAGTATCATTGATAAGGTGAATGAACGTTTTAGCGGTAACTTCACTGATGCGGATAGAGTAATCATTGAAGGTATTTATCAGATGTTTATGAAGGATACTGAGGTGAAGAAATTCAAAAAATATGCTAAGGATAACAGTACTGAAATGTTCGTGAAGTCATTGTTCCCGGATAAATTCAGAGATATTGTGACACAATGTTTCTTGGATAATAATGATTCTTTTGCTAAGTTATTTAACGACCCTGATTTTTATCAGAAAGTTCAGGACGCTATGGCAGCAGAATTGTATAAGGCATTGAGGAAGGATTAATAAGTTGAATTACTTAGTGTTTATGTGAGGAGGTCATAAAATGCAGAGCCCAATCCATGAAGGATATGAATATCAGGATTATTTTACTGTTTCAATAATTCTACAACTGATGGTTCAACAGATAGATGCTGAACTGATTATCGATCGTAAGGATTTCAGTGGAGATAAATTTGACGATTTAAAGTTGAAGATGCCTAATGGTAACACTGAATTTCAAATTAAGTATTCTGATGAAGAAAAATCCTATAAACTTACTAAAGATGACTTGGCAAATGGTAATGGACATGATACTGCGTTATGTGATCTTTTCGCTTCTTGGAAAATGAGAAAGGAATCCGAAAATGATACTCAAATAAAGTTATGTCTTGCATGGAACAGGCCTACTGATGATGATCCAATTACAGAGTTTTTGAAGCCTGTTCAAGAACAATCTCTGCCTTTTTCGGTTGTTGCATATTCGTTTGATGGTGACGTGTTTTGGCCAGCAGAAAAATTACCACCAAAAGGTTGGAGAAAGTTTAATACGGCGATTAAGTCAGGGCTTATTGATAGAGAAGCCTTTTTAGCTTTTTGTAATGAGCTCACGATTATTTTAGAAATGCCTAAAGCAAGTCTGGATTTAAAGAATCCTGGAGCCCTAGAAAATGTAATTATTCGACAGACTGAGAAATTGGGGGTAGGAATATATCCAAATGATTCTCTCAACGTAGAGGATATTATTTATAAACTTGCATCTGAAGTAAAACATTCTAGAGCGATAGGAAACAGACTTTATACAAATATATTAGTGGGACGCCTTGGATTAATAAAGGATTACGGGAAATTCGATCAAAGATTCCCGGTGGATTCAGCACATCAGATTATACTTGGTAATGAAATTGAAAAGTTACACAGAGTAATTCTTGATTCAAAACGTGTTATTATTTCAGGCAATCCTGGATCTGGAAAGTCTTGGCTTGTTGATGAATACATAGATAAACTTACGAGAGAAGATAGTAAAGTTATACATTATAATTGTTTCCATTCTTTACAGGATACAAATAGCCTTGACAGAATACGTGTAACTTCCTTATATGGAAATCTAATTTCGCAGATTGTGGAACAATGCCCCGAGCTAGTTGTACATAAAAATACAATTTATGGTGCTAATAAAGCAGAGCTTGAAAATTTGCTTTCTTTCATTGAAGAAGAATTCTATTTAGTGGTAGATGGTCTTGATCATATAGCTAGAGAATATGAGCTAAATAAAGATCTTATTTCCCATTCTGAAATTGAAATCATTTCGGAGCTGTTGGAAATTGATTTTCCTGATAACTGCTATGTAATAATATCATCGCAGCCAATAGATGAAATAGAGAAGTTTAAAAGCAAGAACTACAGTGTATTTGAGATTGAGCCATGGGGAATAGAACAAGTAAAATCCTTGATGAAGACTTTTCAAATTAGTGACGATATTATTGAAGATGATGATATTTCATCAATAAGTGCATATTTACTTAAGAAATCTCAGGGAAATGCTCTATACCTTAGTTATATCTTGCGCCAATTACGAAACTTAGATGTGAATAGAGAATTAATAGACGAAATACCTGACTACGATATCAGTCTGTCTAAGTATTATTCCTATTTGTATACAAAAGTTCATAATAACCACACGGTTAATGCACTTTGTGGCGCAGATTTTTATCTTGGTTTAAATGATTTAATGGAGATTACAGGGGATGGAAAATATGTAGAACAAGACATATCGGTGCTTCATCCATTATTGATAGAAAATACACTAAGTGGTGGTTTTTCAATATATCATGAAAGTTTTCGCCGTTTTGTTTTAGCTTCATTGAAAGATAAAAAAGTGGATTTAGAGCGAAATGTCTATGGTATTCTTGCTGATTGGTTACAGAAGAAACCATTTTTTGAATTTGATAAGTCATTTTATTATCTTACTGAATTGCTGTATAAAATCAAGAGAGATGTAGAAAATATTGAATTGATTGAGAAAGAATTTGTTCTTAAATCAGTATCAGAGGGTTATTCTCGGAAACGTATAAGAATGAACTTGAATTGTATTATCCGAAGTGCGGGTAGAATTAGAAATTTAGTTGCGTTGGCAACAGCAGGTGAGTTGTTGGCAATGCTCGATGATATGAACGAATTCGATAGTACTGGAGAAGAATACTTTCAAGCAATATGTGATATAAAGGGTGCTTCTAAACTAAATCAATTAATGCAAATTGATGGAAAACCAACCTTTGATATGAATACAGGCCGAATTGCGTGTTATATTTCTTCGAAAGCGGGTATTACACCTTGGTGGGAACTGTATTTAGATACGGAGGCTAAACAGTATAAAATTGAGGAACTTAAATACTATTATAGATATTATCTTGATGAACAAGGAGTTAGTATCATTCCTAAGCTTATGGAGGCAATAGAAAAAGAAAAGGTTTCAATAAGAAACCAATGCATTGAGATTGCGTATAATGAGTTACAGGACTATATAGAATTTGATGAAATTGCTTCAATTGCGGAGGAGCAACAATTTATTAATTGGAAAAACTATCTTTCGTATATTGAGACTGGATATTATCCGCAAAGTGAAGTTTCCTTTGAGGTTACAATTGGAAACTGGGAAAAAATCAAAACATTGAGGATGCCAGGAGAAAAAGATATAAAGATTTTTAAAGAATTTTTCTCACAAATATATTATTTGGCTGTGGAGGGAGATAGGAAAGTAATAGAGAAAGTCTGTGCGGATTGTAAAAATATTAACTGGTTCTATAATTGGATAATATATTATGTCAAGATGTCAGAATTGTGTGCACACACAACACAAATGGATTCTAAAACAATCTGTGAAACAGCACTTACTAATTTGAAACTATTGCTACAGGATACGGAAGTTTTCAAAGGAGAACCACGTACTTGTGATTTGTATTTTCTACAGAATGAATTAACAAGGTCATATGAACTGGCGGTAGAGCTGATTGTCAAAAATGGAACAGTAGAGGAGCTGGAGAAAGCACTGGGGATTCTCGAACGGCTTGATGATGAAACTGGAACAAGTTTGGATCATAGTATGGGAGGTCCATTAACTGATGCTGAATTTTTGGGTTTAATATCTCGTTTTCTGACAATTGATAATTATGAGATCGTAAAACCATATTTATTAAGGACTCAGGAGAAAATAGAAAAAAATGAGGTATATGATTGTATAGCTGCAGCAAAGTTACGTTTTGTTAGTCTTATTTCAAAGTATAATCAGTCTGAGGCTTTAGAGTATTTTGATATATGTATACATTATCTTGTTGCATATGGATATCACAAGGATATTATT
>OLIS01002175.1_pt1 | contig 13049 bp, 8 predicted proteins | sample 1601351 | NCBI WGS metagenome assembly OLIS01 (sample SAMEA2452122, study PRJEB22498) | human gut metagenome | biome: human feces; feature: human gut; material: feces | place: Australia | collected 2012
GTTTATCCGCCTGCGCCACCACCACGGGCGGAAGGCCCAATTCCTCGGCGGTGGCAATGCGCAGCGGCAGCAGGCGAAGCGCCAGCGACGTCATGCCCCGCTGACGGAACACGTTACAGCGCATACGCACCAAATCGTGATAGGTCACGGCGAAGTCCGCCTCGCCCTTTGCGTGAAATTCTTCCAAGAGTCCCGGCGTGATGAGCTCGCGCACATAGGCGTCGGTGTCCTCCTCGGTGAGGGGGGTCTCCCCCACGTCGGTCAGTTCGCCGTCCAGTCGAAAAACGGGCGGCTCGCCCACAGTCAGGTGAATGTCGGAGGCGTTGCGCTCCAGCGCGTCATGAATGAGTGTTTCCAGGTCGATCATGCGCCGTCCTCCAAAGGATGAGTTTCTTCCGCCACATTTTCAACGCTGATGCGCTGCATCTCGCTGATGGAGGTCGTTCCCTCCAGCACAAGGCGGCGGGCGCTTTCGCGGAGGGTGTGCATCCCCTCGGCGATGGCAGTCTCCCGCAGCGTGCCCGTGTCGCAGCGGTGGGAGATCATCGTGCGCATACGGGGCGTGATCTCCATGATCTCGTAAATGCCGATCCGGTCGAAATATCCGGTACCGGCGCAGCGCTGGCAGCCCACCGGCTCGTAAACCCCGGCGCTGTCCTTCTCCTCCGGCGTCAGTCCCAGATATTCCAACTCATGCTCTAAAAGAACGTGCCGCCGCTTGCAGTTGGGGCAAAGACGGCGCACAAGGCGCTGGGCGATGATGCCGGTCAGCGCGTCGGCGATGAGGTAGCTTTCCACGCCCATGTCCAGCAGGCGCGTGACGCTGCTGGCGGTGTCGTTGGTGTGCAGCGTACTCACCACAAGGTGACCCGTGATGGACGCCTGCACCGCGATGGACGCCGTTTCCCGGTCGCGGATCTCGCCGATCATGATAATGTCGGGGTCCTGACGCAAAATGGAACGCAGGGCGTTGCCAAAGGTCAGGTTCGCCTTGGGATTCACCTGCACCTGATTCACGCCGTCCACGTTCGCCTCCACGGGGTCCTCCACCGTGACGATGTTCACCATGTCGCTGTTAAGCTCGTTCAATGCGGTGTAAAGCGTGGTGGATTTACCCGAGCCGGTGGGGCCGGTGACCAGCACGATCCCGTTGGGATGGCGCAGGATCTCGTCGAATTTTTCCAGTTCCGACCCCGTCAGGCCAAGGGCGCGCTTGCTGCGGCGCAGCGCCTTTTTCTGCGTCAGTCGCATCACGCACTTTTCGCCATAGACCGTGGGGAGCGTGGAAACACGCACATCGTATTCCCGGCGGTCCACCAGGATGGAAAAGCGGCCATCCTGCGGTCTGCGCTTTTCGGAAATGTCCAGATTGCTGAGGATCTTAATGCGCGCGATGATGGCGGGCAGCAGCTGCAGGTCGTAAGTGGCGGTGGTGTACAGCACGCCGTCCACTCGGCAGCGGACCCGGACCTTGTCCGGTCCGGACTCCACGTGGATATCGGAAGCGCGTTGGCGCACCGCCTGCTCCACAAGGGAGTTCACCAGCACCACCACGGGGGAGGCGTTGACATCCTCCTGAAAGACCTGATCTTCCAGAGAGGCGCTCTCCCGCTCGTTGGTCTGGGTGTAAAGCTCGGCAGCCTCCTGCATCTCCTCGCTGCCGTAGCAGCGGTCGATGGTCACGAGAATGTCGGATGTTGTCGCTAAAAATGGCTTAATGCGACACTTGCTGGCGATCGCGACCATGTCGCGCCCCTTCATGTTCATGGGCTCGTTCATGGCGACATACAGCGTGCCGCTGTCCTCCGGATCAAACTGGAAGGGCATCATTGTATATGTACGCAGGATATCCGGGCGAACCGCCTGTCGGACATCCATGGGGATGGTCATTTCGTAAAGGTGCACCACGGGGGTGCGGGTCAGCGAGGACAGGGCTTCGATGACCTGTTCCTCGGGCAGGATGGCGCGCTCCAAGATCAGCTCGCGGATGGACTTGTTCGTTTCCTCCTGAGCACGACGCAGCTCGTCCGCCTGTTCCGCGGTCAAAAGCTGCTGTTCCAGCAGGTATCGCAGGAGCTTTTCGTTCATGCGCGCCCTCCTTTCTCTTGTTTTTCGGGGCAGAAATTATTTTTGAATCAGTGCTTTTCAAAAGTGTGAGACGACAGACCCGCCAGGCTCTCAAACGCGAATGAGCCGCTGACGCGCCTAACGTCTCTTTTTTTATGCGCCCCCTCCCCCGGCGGGGCGGAATTGCCCCGCCGGGAAGAGGTGGTCCGAATCATTGCTTTGTCTTACGCTGTCAAATTACTTGACGTTGATGATGAGGTTCGCGCTGGCGCTGCGGGTGTTGTAGTTGACCGTCACCTTCTGACCGGCAGGGTCAGCGAAGCTGTTGATGCTCAGATCGCCGAACTTCGCGATGAGGTTCGCAAGCTCGGTCACAGCATCGAGAGAGGTCTTGGCATTGCCAAGCGCCGTGAGGTCGTTCTCCGTCAGCGTCACACCGTTGAGGGTGATGCTCGCGCTGTCGGGCAGCAGGTTCTGCGCCTTGGCAACGATCTTGCCGAGGTACTGCGCAACGTATTCGTCGCCCTTTTTGCCGACGATGTCCTTCATGGTCGGGCTCTTGAGCGCGTCAGCAAGCTGGGCTGCGGTCTTGGTCTGGATGCCATTGGCGGCATCAAACTTCAGGCTGTTGAGCAGATCGATCTTCTTCTGATACTCCGCCTTTTCAGCAGAGCCGTCATTCAGGATCGAAGACACATCGATCGCGGCAAGCTTATTATTCAGCTTTTCGGCAAGCTTTGCCTTGCCCTCGTCCTTGATGGTGGGCTTCAGGTTATCCAGCGCAGAAGCATTGGCGGCCTTCTCAGTATCGAAGGTGAGACCCATCTGCACGAGCGCGCTGTAGATCAGATACTTCTCCAGACCGGGGTTCTTCGCCAGCAGATCCTTCAGCGTGGCGGAGTCTTTCAGCGCAGCGTCAAGCTCCTTGGTTGCAGTGTCAACGATCTCCTGCTTGAGGGCGTCGCTGAAGGGCTTTTTGTCCTTACCGGTGAGCGTAATCGTGGCGCCAAAGCCTCCCTTGGTAACATGAGCCTTAATCTCGGGTTGAGCAAGCAGGAAGTTGATGTCAGCGACCGACTGGATATCCAGCGTTACGCCGGCAGGCTCGAAGGTGACCGCATCAAACCCATTAACAAGATCCTTCGCATCTTTCAGCGTACCGCTGTTGTTCGCCTTATCGACGATCCACGCCTCGTTGATCTCCTTCTCCGTCAGCTTCTCGCTGATCTGGTTCTCGATCAGAGTGTTCACATTCAGCGCGTCGATGTCCTTCTCGATCAGCGGCCACACAGCGTCGATGAGGATGTCGTTCTTAAGACCCTCGAGGGTGCCGCCGTTGGCGGTAGAGGAAACGATCTTCGTCCAGTTGGTATCGACCCATTTGTCTGCCTCTGCAAGAAGAGCTGCCTTGAGCGCGTCCTCAGTGGCGTTAGTCAGGGTGATATCGTATTTCTTCAGAGACGTCTCGATCTCCTCATAGATCTCGGGGAGACGCGTCTCCATTTCCTCCTTGACCTTGGCGACGACCTTATCCTTGGTGCCGTCGGTATAGGCGAACTGCGCGGCGATCTGGTCGAGGCCGTCGTTATAAGCCTTCTGGACGTCCTTGCTGATGTTGAGACGCAGATAGTTCTCATCGCCCTCGTACTTGTACTCGAGCAGACCGTTGCTGTTGAGCTTCGGCGTCACGACGAGCTTATAGTTGTAGGTGTAAGCGTTGGTCTTCGCTGCAATGTCCGCGTTGGCGGCGGGAGCGAAGTTCACCTTCAGGTCGATATTGAACTCGAACTTGTCGGTGTAGGAGACGCCCTGCTCCTTCATCTGCTTGTAGATCTCCTTGGAGATGGCAGTGCCAAGCTCCTTGACGATCTTGGACTTGGCGGCGGAGAGAGAGGCGCTGCTTTCGCCGACCTGAACGGTGGCGTAGGTCTTGCCGTTGAACACAACGTCCACATTGCCGCAGACATAGTTGCCCTTGCCGTCGTGGAAGTTCGCCCACAGGCTCTTGCCCTCGGTCTTGAGCTTATCGACGACCTGCGCCTTGATCTCGCTCAGGGACTTGTTGGTCAGCACGATGCCGGTCTTGGACTCGACAGCGTTCTTAACGCTGGTCAGGAAACCGTCGATATCGTCGGGAGTGGGCTTGCTCGTGGTGCCGGTGATGATCGCGTTGGCAAGCTTGTTCGCCTGCTCGATGGCGGAGACGACCTGACCGTCCTTCACCTCGAGAGCGACGTTCCAGGTGACCTCGCGCTCGGTCTTGTTGTCGCCGGAGGTGAAGTTTGCCTTCACATCCTCGACCTTGACCATGTCGTTGACAATGTTCTTGACCTGCTGGAGCTGTGCATCCGTCAGGTACTTGTTGTCCTTGTTGACCTGATCAACGGCGTCGACAACAGCCTTCTTCATGGCGTCGAATCTGTCGTTGACCTGCTTGACGGACTTGAGAACGGCATTGCCGATCAGGTCATCGGACCAGATCGCGTACAGGGTGGTGTTCGCCGTCACGTTAATGCTCGTGCCGGAGATCACTTCGCCGCTTGCGCTCGTCGCCCAGCCCTTGAACTGCTGACCCTTAGGAGCGGTGAAGGTGCACACGGGCAGCGTGTAGCTGCCGCTGATGACGGTGACATCCGCCATCGTGCCGGTGCCGCCGTTCGCGTTAAAGCTCACGGTGTAGGTGGTCACCGGGGGATTCACCGGGGGATTCACGGGAGGATTCACGGGAGGATTCACGCTCGGGGTGTTATCCGGCTTCGCGCCCTGCACGAGGTAAGACATACGGTAGATCACCGCTGCCACCTGCGCACGGGTGGACAGTTCGTTGGGACGGAACGTGCCGTCCTCAAAGCCGTTGACCAAGCCGTGACGCTGGCACTGCTTGACCGCGGCGAGCGCATACGCGGGGATCGCGTTCTCATCGACCATGACGGAGACGGAGCCGGTCTCGGGCAGAGTCACCTTCCATGCCTTCTTATAGAGGGCGAGGTAACGCTCGATCATGGTGCACATCTGCGCACGGGTGATGGGATCGTTCGGGGCAAACTTGCCGTTGCCCACACCATCCACGATTCTGTTGGCAGCCGCCCAGTTGATGGCATCGGTGTACCACTCGCCGGGAGCCACATCGGTGAATGCGCTCTGGCTGCGATCACCCTTTGCACCGTCGAAACGGAACAGAACCGTGACAAACATCGCACGGGTCATGTTCTCCGCGGGGGCGAAGGTCGTCTCTGAGGTGCCGTTGAAGTAACCCTTCGACGTCACATAGTCTACGAACTGGTAGTACCAGTCGGATCTGCTGACGTCCGTGAAATCGTCAGCTTTTTCCGCCAGCGCTGTGGGCACCAGGGAAAAGACGATGCACAATGCCAGCAGAGCACTCAAGATACGCTGCTTTTTCATCTTCTTAACCACTCCTTTTTTTTACTGATGATCTTCGAGTACCGCAAAAGGGTGTCAGCGTTTCCGCCCCAAGCGCTGCTCGCAGCATCCAAAACCTGTCCCTGTCCGGGCGTGCGGATAGGCGCACGTACTGACAGTAATACAGTCTACATAAAGTCTATCAGATATTTTCTCTTTTCGCAAGCAGTTCTTGCTTTTTTTTCTATATCCTTCCAGGGGTATTACATTCGAAAATTAATCGCCGCGAACTGCTCGGACAAGTCTCACGTGAGACCGCCTTATCCTTCTTCAAAACAGGAGAACGCCGGATAGTAGCGCAGCGGGATGGGCTGTCCGAGCGCGGCGGAGCGATTCTTGAGGATCTTGAGCTCCAGCTCGCGGGGGTCCTTGCGCTTTTCCTCGTCGATGTTGAAGCCGGGCCGCCCCGCCCCGCGCGCCTGAAGTCCCATCAGCACGTCGGCGGAGTAGTCGATGCCGCCGGATTCCTTGAAGGCGTTCATGGAGACTTCCAGATTATAATTCTCGCGGTTGAAGGAGGAAATGGCGAGGATGGTCAGCCCGTGCTGGCGCGAGAGCTTTTTCAGCGCGCAGACGATGCGGTCAAGGTTCTGCTTATCCGTGAAATGGACGTCCACCGGGGCGATGATCTGGAGATAGTCGATGAGCACTACGGGCTTTTGTCCGGTCTCGGCTATGTGGCGCGCGACCTCCGCGCGGATGTAGTCCAGCCCCGTTTCGTGGTCGCCCTCGCGGAAATAGAGGTGCTTTGCATAGGAGGCGTAGCGCGTCTGCGCCAGCTCCAGATGCGCGAGATCCTGCGCACTGTAGCCCGCCCAGCGCCTGCCGTCTAAAACACCGCGCGCGGTCTTGGCAAGGCGGCGGCGCGCGGAGGTGTCGAGCAGGAAGGATTCGCGGGAAACGGAACGAGCCATCAGCTCCCATGTCATCATTTCAAGGGAGAAAATGAGAACGTCGCGCCCCTGCATGGCAAGCTGATCGGCGATCTGCATACAAAAGGCGGTCTTGCCCAGCGAGCTGACCGCGCCGATCACATAAAGTCCGTCGTAGAGTCCGCCGTCCAGCGTCTGATCCAGCCCCTCAAAGCCGGTTTTGAGCGCGGGGCGCTTTGCCTGCGCCTCGATATAAGCGCGGAATGCCTCCATCTGCCCCGCGGCGGAGGTCTCGGCATAGGGGGGCGGCTGCTGCGCCTGCCGATCCTCGACCGCCTGCGCCAGAAATCGCGCCGCGCCCTCGCGGTCGGCGCAGAGAAATTCGTTCAGATCCTTGCCGGTGGGAACACCCGGGCAGCGGTACAGCCAGGGGAATTCCTCCGCGAGGGCGGCTGCCCACGCGTTGCCCGCCGCGTCGTTGTCCGTCAGCAGCAGGATGGGGGCGGGTCGATCCAGTCCGCGCAGCAGAGCCGCCGCCTTTTCGCGGTTGCCCGCGCCGTTCAGCGCGGCGGCCCGATAGCCCAGTTCCTCTGCCGAGAGCGCGTCAAAGGCGCCTTCCAAAAGGAAGACCGGCTCTTCCCCGCCCGCAGTCAGCAGCTCCGGCTGAAAGAGCGGTGAAGGCTGCCCCTTCTCGTTGAGATAGCGCTTTTCCGCGACGGCGCGGCGCACGCAGCGCCCGTTTTCGCATGGCAGCACCACGCAGTCATGCTCAGGGTCGTAGCCAAGGCGGAATCTCGTCACCGTGGCGTCGGAAAGCCCGCGTTTGGCAAAATAATCGGTTTTTCGGCGGTGAGAAAAGCATCTTTCGGGGTAGGAGGCGGGCAGCGTTTCCCTGCTCAGGCGGTCAGCGGGGCGCGCTTCTCCCGCGTCGCCGTGCCCGTAGCGCTTGCTCGCAAGCGCCAGAGCGTCGTGCGGCGAGGTGAGGTTTTCGTCGATTGCCAGCAGATCGAAGAGATCATAGTCCGCGCCGCAGGCAAAGCAGTGTACTTTCTGCCGCTTTGCGTCGTATCCCATGGAGGGATCGCGGTCGAGATGCTTTGGATTCAGGCAGCGAAAGCGCTTTTGCGGGTCAATACCCCGGTCGTAGAGATAGTCAACGATGCGGGGGCGCAGGTCGTTAAAGGTGTCCGGCATGGGATCGCCTCCTTTTCTTGTCGTTATTATAGCATAAGACCCCGCGGAGGAGCGATTCCCGCGAGGTCTGTAAGATATCTTAAGATATCAATAAGGGGATTTTCGGTAAAAAAAGAAAATCCGAAAAAAATTAGATGAAACAAATATAAAAGTATGATTCGACAGAAAATATCTGTATAAAAGTTTGAAAAACATGGAAAAATGGCTTGGGTGATTTTGGTTCTCCTGCACGACTTGAGGTCGGCTTTGCACGAAATGAAGTCGTCTTAGCACGGCTCGAAGTCGGAATTGGACAGGCTGTGACCCTCTTTTTTTTCACAGGATGGGCACAGACGGTGGATAACTTCCGTGAAAAGTAGGCGTTTTGGTGGGAAAATCGGACTTTTGTCGTCAAATTTCCGTTTTTTGTGGATATCTTTTCCACGGATGCTTTGATCTTCGATCTGTATTTTGGAAGTAATTCGAAGAATTCAGACGTGGTTTCGTGCAGTTGCTGAGGGGTCACTGCGTGCTCTGGGGCGGCTTTTTAGCGGGCTTTTTCTTCGCCTCGATCTGCTTGACCGTCTTGTTTTTTTCGATCTGCTGGATGTAGCTCTGCATGGTGGCGTCAATGCCGACGTTCATCTTGCCGCCGAGGAAGGTATTGATGTCGTCATAGTCAAAATCCATGTGGATCGAGCCGCCCGAGACGTCCTCGATCTCCTCCACCGCCTTATTGAACGGGCGGATGATCGCCTCGTCATAGTTGCGGTTTTTGATGTCCTCCTTGGTCGGCAGGCCGATGTAGTGGATGATGTCCTGAATTTTTACGCGGAAGCTGCCGTCGTCATCGACGGGCGCTTTCCGCGCGCGGTAGAAGAGATAAAACGCCATGCGGTAGGCATTTTCGCTCAGATGACCCATCCAGTCGGGGATCAGCTGGTAATACTGGGTCAGGAAGTGGCGCACGTTCTCGGCGAAGGAAATGCGCACCTCGCCGGTGTACTTTTTGATGGATGCCTCGGTCGCCAGATGGGTGATATAAAAGGATTCAAAGTATTTTTTGAAGGATTCCGCGGTGATCTTCATGCCTGTGATGGACTGCATATCCTTCTTGATCTGGCGATAGGCGGCGTCTCTGGATCGCAGACCCGCCCAGTCCATGTACTCTTCAATGGAGAAGGTCGCGGTGTTGTTTCGCCAGTTGTCAGCGTTGCCGCGCATCAGGGTGTAGATCAGCAGGCGGTGCGCCGTCCAGGAGAGGTTTTTCGTGTATTCCGCGACGGCCTCAAAGATGATGGTCATTTCGTAATCCTTGTTGCGGTAGCGGATGTTCTGGTTGCCGTAGGCGTCAGGCTCGGAATAGGTCACGGTGATGCCGTTGGAGGAGGGATGAAATTCCCTGCCGCGCTTCATATTCGCCCAGACGCCGCAGATGAAATAGGTGGCGGGGCTGTTGCCCAGCACATCGTATTCCTGCACCCTCGCGGTGACGGTCTTATCAAAAATATCCAGCAGCGTGGCGGCGAACGTGACGGTCTCCGACGCGCCGATGGTCACCGCCTCTGCCACCGCCTCCGGCGAAGACAGATCGTGTGTCTGAAGATAACTGTCCATCAGGGGGTAAATGTCGCCGAAGTCAAAGACGTTCATCTGATTTTTGAACTTTCTGGGGTGCTCTTTTTCCAGCGGCTTCAGCTTGTTGTATGTATCCAGCATCTCCTGAAACTGTTCGGATTCCAGAAAACGCAGGGGGGTGTCCTTCAATTGCTCTGCCGGTTCGGGGAACTGGGACATGGTGCGACCCTCCTTTTGGGAAAAGATTGCTTTTTTAGAAGCTTAGTATAGCATAAGTTGAAAAAAAGGGAAAGAAAAAGTTTTTTTCGCAAATCGCGAGGAAAATATTCTCATCGCTCGGACAGGTCTCACGTGAGACCTGTCCGAGCGGCGCGTTATTTGTCCGTCAGCAGCGGCTGCCGTTGATGATTTTTCGGATCTGGCGCTCGCTAAGGCGGAATTGGGCCGCGAGACTTCGGTAGTTAGAGCCATTAAACAGGGCGCGAATGTCCCGATCGCGGGCGCCGCGCTCCAGCGATTCCCGCTTGGGAACGTACAGCGTTTGTCCGCCGCACAGCAGCGTCAGGTGGACGAACGCCTCCATACCGATGGCGTCCACGATGTCTCGGTACTCCTCCGGGATATCGTCCGTGCGGATGTGGCGGGCAGGGGGGATGCAAGTGGTAGACATAACATTTTTCTCCTCTCTGAAATCAGGTGTGAAACAGGACGAGTTCCTAAGTCTCACGTGTGACTTGTCCGGCTTTGTCCAAAGAACTGTTTCTACCATTCAGCGCCGCCGAGGGAGGCGTTGTATCCTTCGGTCGAACAGAGCGGAAAATTGATTCCTTTTCGCGAGAGAATATCGCTTGTAAAAAACAAAGAGAAAATTGTCCAAGTGTCGCCGCTGCCGTTCTGAGCTTTTCCGGAGTGATGAGAAAAAGGGCGGAAGACCGACTTGGAAACGTGCAGTTCGCTGTGTGTAATTTTCGGAATTCCGACGTGCTCTCGTGCATGATGTTTTAGGCAGATGTTTGGGAAAGTACGACTTGAAAACGTGCAGATGAGAAGAAAATCAGTTCCAAGAGATTGGATATCGGCGCGTGATTAAAACACCAGATGTAGTGAATTTGGACAAGTCTCACGTGAGTTTTTGTGGGAAGGCGTTCCGATTTCGGCAAGAAATCGAAAGAAGTCTGCACGAAACCAAGTCGGAAATCAGCTGGAACAGGGAAGTGTGGGTGCACGAAACTAAGTCGGAATTCGTCGAAGGCAGGGGAGAGCGCTGCACGAAATCGAGTCGGAATTCGTCGGGGAAAGGGGAAAGCGGGCGCACGAAACCAAGTCGGAACTCGTCGAGAAGATGGAGGAGATGCCGCACGAAACCGAGTCGGAATTCGGCGAAAGCGGGGGAGAGGCGCTGCACGAAATCATGTCGGAATTCGTCGAAAGCGGGGGAGAGTCGCTGCACGAAATCAAATCGGATTTCACCGGAGCGATCACCGCTGATCGGGGCAGGGGAGGGGGAGGCCTTTTTTCCCGGTGCGGCGTAAAGCCCTTCGCGCAGAAGATGACCATTTACCTCAAATTGAGATCGTTGCGATGGTCGGTGCGTTCTATCGCCTGCTTGACATGGTGCACGAATTTTCAATGCTGCGCACGCGCTCGGTGTGGAGGCAAAAGAGATCGTGCAGTATGCCGACAGATGTATATTCAGTGTGTCCGAGGATTTTGGCGCGCCGATCGGCTCACTGGTCTGCGGGAGCAAAGAATTCATTTATGAGCTTCGCCAGACGCGCCGCTTGCTCGGCGGAGATCTGCGCCAGGGCGGCGTTGCCGCTGCCCCCGCGATCTATGCGCTGCGGCACAACATTCTCCTTTTGAACAAGGACAATTCAGATCTTCAAGACCGTTGACTGCGAAATGACGCAGTAAACGGCAGAGCGCAAGGATAAGAGCGATCCCCGAACCGGTCTGACAATGAACGGTTCGGGGATCCTTTTGTATTTATGGACTTGGCGGGTTTTACCGGGGGAGGGGAGGGAGGTCGGCTGCTTTTTCAGTATTGCGATGCGCTCCCGCGCGCGTTACGACGGAAGTTCGTGCTTGAGGTTGCGAAGATGCAGATAGACCGTGTTCTTTGAGATCCCCAAACTGGCGGAGACATACACGACTGCGTCCTTGATGTTGAAGATGCCCTGTTGGTAGAGCTGGCGGATGATCTCCTTATTGCGGTTGGTGGAGGGAATATTCGGCGATGCAGAAACGCTCTCTCTCGCCTTTGCCATCGCGGTGGAGATGACCTCATCAATGTCGGCATTAAAGCTCTCGGTCTCTCGGGATATGGTCAGGTCGGAGGTGGTGGGGAGGAATGTGGAGATGAACTGCGAAAACGGCACATCGCACTGGAAGTTCATACAGACGAGTCCGATGATGCGCTCCCTCTCGCCGATCACCGGGATCGTCACAGATTTAAGAGTGCGCCCCTCTCTCCTGTTGAAGTAGACCATGGAGTGCGGGGTCTGGCTTTTCTGAATATCGTGCAGCATGGAGAGTGCCAGGTCGGTGATCGGCGCGCCCACCTCACGCTTGGTGTAATGACCGTTGATGATCTTGATTACGGAGTGGCTCAGCTCATCCAGACTGTGGAGCACGATCTCATAGCTGTCGCCAAGGTAGAGCGCGAGACCGTCCAGCATGTATTGGTAGGACCGAAGGATCTCACGATCCACTTCTGTCAGCTCAAATTTTTTCGGTGCCACAGGATTTATCCTTTCTTGAACAAATTTTCTTTGATTATAACTCAAAAAATAGCAAAGTGCAACAAAAACATTGAAAAAATTAATGCAAATGAGATAAATTAATGCGGATGAGAAAAAAACTATTGACTAAATTATAATTCATTGCTAATCTAAAGTTAACCTGACCGGCAGCCTATTCCATATGTGTGTGCGGGGCTGCCAGGGCAAGAAATACTATGCCGCACCAGCGGCAGGATGGGAGATCATTCTATGACAAAAGTCGAAACTTCTCAGGCGCCGGCCGCGATCGGCCCCTACTCTCAGGCGGTTTGCATGGGCAGGGTAGTGTTCACCTCCGGTCAGATCCCTGCTGTTCCCGAGACCGGCGCTGTACCTGAGGGCATTGAGGCGCAGGCGCACCAGTCCTGCAAAAACGTGGCAGCCATTCTGACCGCTGCGGGCAGCAGCATGGAAAAGGTCGTCAAGACGACTTGCTTCCTGGCGGATATGGCAGACTTCGCCACCTTCAACGCCGTTTATGAGCAATACTTCACCCAGAAGCCCGCGCGCTCCTGCCTGGCGGCGCGTGCGCTCCCCAAGGGCGTGCTGTGCGAGATCGAAGCGATCGCAGAGATCGACACCTGAAAATGACCTGATAAACCATATTTTATTTGAAGGAGGAAATTACAGTGAAAGCAAAGAAAGAACTGTCCACGGGGCTGGCGTTGCTCGGCTTCCTGCTGCCGCTTGCGGTATTGCTGACCCTCATTTTTCAGGGCGTGAGCATCATGCTCGGCCTGACGGCGGCGATCTGCGTGGAGGGGCTCTTCGGCATCTACCTCGGTTACTCCTGGGATGAGCTGGAAGAGTCCGCCATGAAGGGCATCGGCCGCGTCAACCAGACCGTGATCGTGATGATCCTCATCGGTATGCTCATCGGCGTGTGGATTTCCGCCGGCAGCGTGCAGACCATGCTCTACTACGGCGTGAACCTCATCAACCCGAAAATTTTCCTGCCGATCGCTTTCATCATCTGCATCATTACCTCCATCGTCACCGGTACCTCCTGGGGCACCGCGGGCACGATGGGCATCGCACTGATCGGTATCGCGCAGGGCCTCGGCGTTCCTGTTGAGATGGCGGCAGGCGCTATCATCTCCGGCGCGCTGGTCGGCGATAAGCTCTCCCCGCTGTCCGATACCACGCTGCTGGCCTC
>OLIS01002181.1_pt1 | contig 13038 bp, 12 predicted proteins | sample 1601351 | NCBI WGS metagenome assembly OLIS01 (sample SAMEA2452122, study PRJEB22498) | human gut metagenome | biome: human feces; feature: human gut; material: feces | place: Australia | collected 2012
GTACGGTTACTTATGTGGGGGATTCCGGAAGCGGTGAGACAACTGACGGTAAGGCTCTGATCAAGATAAAAAGCAGTGATGGTTTTTATGTTGTAGGTTCTGTGAGTGAACTGATGCTCGATGATTTTAAAGAAGGCACAAAGCTTAACTGTACAAGTTATACCAGCGGATCTTTTGAGGCAGATGTTATGGATGTTTCGGAATATCCTGTAACCGGAAACAGCTTCTATGGAAGCAGTAATCCAAATGTGTCTTATTATGCATTTACAGCAGTGGTAAGTGACAAGACACTTCAGTTGGAAGATCAGGACTGGGTTACTGTCAATTATGAAGCATCTGCTGCAGAGAACATTATGGTCATTCAGAAAGCTTTTGTCAGAAATGACAATAATAAAAACTATGTGTATAAAGATGATAATGGTATCCTGAAGAAACAGGAGATTTCAGTGGGTGCAGCTGTAGACAGCGGTTACAGTGTGATTGTCAAAGGTGGGCTCAGTGAAGATGATCTGATCGCATTTCCTTATGGAAAAGATGTGAAAGAGGGCGCAAAGACAAAAGAAGTTACTCTGGATCAGATGTATGGATATTAATTGAGAAAGGAGACATTTTATGCTTGAAAATATACGCCTGGCTTTTCAGGGAATATGGTCACATATGATGAGATCCTTCCTGACTATGCTGGGTATCATTATTGGTATTGCGTCTATCATTGCAATTGTTTCTACCATCAAGGGAACCAGTGAGCAGATTAAGGAAGACCTGATAGGTGCAGGTTCCAATACAGTAAATATTTATCTGTATGATGGAGATAATCAATATGATGCGGAATATGGAAATTCTTCAAAAGCACCGATTCTGACAGATGATGTAAAAGAAGAAGTGAAAGATCTGGACCATGTTGAGAATGCAACTTTTTATTATAACAGTACCAGCGCATCTATTTATAATAACAATAACAGTCTGGAAGGCGGAAGTGTTTACGGGATTGATGTGAACTATCTGGCTACCTGCGGATATGTGATTCAGTCAGGACGGGGATTTGTAAAGGATGACTACAAAAATTACAATAAAGTTGCGCTGATCGATGACAATGCGGCACAGAATCTGTTCCCGTCACAGAACCCGGTAGGGCAGACTGTGGAGATCAATCAGGAACCATATACGATTGTGGGAGTGATCCGGCAGGATGAGAATTATCAGCCGACGATCAACAGTATTGACGAATATTACACTTATTATCAGTCGATTGTAGGAAGTGTAATGATTCCGGACAGTTGCTGGCCGATTTCCTTTAAATTTGATGTTCCTCAGAATGTAATTGTGAAAGCAGACAGCACAGATACTATGAGTACGGTGGGAAATGCAGCAGCAGATGCGCTGAATAATTTAATTGCAGCCCTGAATACAGGTGGAAATACAACCATGAAATACAAAGCTGAAGATATCATGGAGCAGGTTAAGAATATGCAGAAGCTCAGTGAGAGTACAAATAATCAGCTGATCTGGATTGCAAGTATTTCTCTCCTTGTGGGTGGTATTGGTGTCATGAATATCATGTTGGTTTCTGTTACGGAGCGTACCAAAGAGATTGGTCTGAAAAAGGCTATCGGGGCACGTAAGAAGACTATTCTGGGACAGTTTCTGACAGAGGCTTCCGTACTTACCAGTATTGGCGGTATTATCGGAGTAATAACAGGAATCGGGCTGTCGAAAGTGGTGGGAAAGGTTACCGGTTCGCCTACTGCGATCAGTGTGCCATCAATTGTGATCGCAGTATTGTTTTCTACAGTGATAGGCGTGGTATTTGGACTGCTTCCTTCTGTGAAAGCAGCAAATTTAAATCCTATTGATGCGTTGAGAAGTGAATAAACACTGCACAGATAAAACAGACTTGATGTACAATACCTTTGTATATTGAGTCTGTTTTTCTGTAACATTTTTAGTTACTGTTTACTGGTAATATCCTGCAAAGCGTGTTATTGAAAACGAAGTGAACAATAACCATTTTTCTGTGGATTTTAAACAGAAAAACAATCAAATTTGTATAGATGTCAAGAAATGTGCTAAAATTTGTACAAAAAATAAAAAAATATGGAAGTACAAAGACAGGTTGTGCTATAATGAAGTATCTAAAAAGAATTATTTATACAGGAGGAAGTTCGCGGATGGTATCATTTACCTATATCATCAAAGATAAATTTGGAATACATGCAAGGCCCGGACTGCTTCTTGTGCAGGAAGCCGGAAAGCTTACGAGCAATATCACTATTTTTAAAGGAACAGACAGTGGTGATGCGAAGCGGATGTTCTGTGTTATGAATCTTGCAGTAAAACAGGGAGATCAGATAACAGTACATGTGGAAGGCGAGAATGAAGAGGCAGATGCCGAAGTAATGAGAGAGTTTTTGAAAAATAATCTGTAACTGTGAAGATGTCAGACAGTTATGCCATAATCTTTAATAAGGAGAATTGGAGTAATGAGAGTATTAGAAGGTAAGTCCGTATTTTCAGGAATCGCAATTGGAAAGATTTCTATTTTGCAGAAAGCAGACACAAGTGTAAAGCGTACGAAGGTAGAAAATCCGGAGGCAGAGATCACACGTGTGCAGGAAGCAAAAGAGAAAGCAGTTGAACAGCTTCAGAAACTGTATGATAAGGCACTCCGGGAAGTAGGAGAATCAGGTGCTGCTATTTTTGAAGTGCATCAGATGATGCTGGATGATGAGGACTATCTGGATTCTATTGATAACATTATCCGTACGGAGAATGTAAATGCAGAGTATGCAGTAGCAACAACAGGTGATAATTTTGCAGACATGTTTGCGCAGATGGATGATGACTACATGAAAGCAAGAGCGGCAGATGTAAAGGATATTTCAGATCGTCTGGTACGTGTATTATCAGGACACGATGAGGGAGATATGGATGCTGCAGAACCATCTATTATCGTTGCTGAGGATCTGGCTCCAAGTGAAACTGTACAGATGGACAAGAGCAAAGTTCTTGCATTTGTTACAAGGAAAGGTTCTTCCAATTCCCATACAGCAATCCTTGCAAGAACTATGAATATCCCGGCGCTGATCAATATTGAATATGATGACAGCATGGATGGGAAAATGGCAGTTGTAGACGGCAAGACCGGTTCTCTTATTGTGGAACCAGATGCAGATACCCTGAAGAAATATCAGGATCAGAAAGACGAGGAGCTGCGCCAGAGAGCAATGCTCAAAGAATTAAAAGGCAAAACTACAGAGACAAAGAGTGGACATAAGATTCATCTGTACGCAAACATCGGAAGCACAGGCGATGTAGCCAGTGTACTGGCTAATGATGCAGAAGGTATTGGTCTTTTCAGAAGTGAATTCATTTATCTGGAAAAAGATAATTATCCGACAGAGGAAGAGCAGTTCCAGATTTATAAAGCAGTAGCACAGAATATGGCAGGAAAGAAAGTGATCATCCGTACACTGGATATCGGCGCAGACAAGCAGATTGATTACTTTGGACTCGAACACGAGGACAATCCGGCGCTTGGTTACCGTGCCGTGAGAATCTGTCTGGATCAGCCGGATATTTTCAAGACACAGTTGAGAGCGCTGCTCCGCGCCAGCATGTTCGGCAATATTTCCATTATGATCCCGATGATCGCATCGGTATGGGAAGTGAGAAAAGTCAAAGAGATCATGGAAGAGGTAAAAGCAGAGCTGACCTCAGAAGGCATTCCGTTTAAAAATGTGGAATTTGGCATTATGATCGAGACACCGGCAGCGGTGATGATCGCAGATGAACTGGCAAAAGAGGTTGACTTTTTCAGTATTGGAACCAACGACCTGACACAGTATACGCTCGCGATCGACAGGCAGAATGCAAAGCTTGACCAGTTTTATGATTCCCATCATCCAGCAGTACTCAAGATGATCCAGATGGTCATTGACAGCGCACACAAAGCGGGAATCTGGGCAGGTATCTGTGGGGAACTCGGGGCAGACTTAACGCTTACGGAGACATTTGTAAAAATGGGAATTGATGAATTATCGGTATCACCGGCGATGGTGCTGCCTGTAAGAGATAAAATATTAAATGCTTAATGTTTAAGGAGGAAATGAAAATGAAATCATTCAGTTACACAGTAAAAGACGAGTTGGGAATCCATGCAAGACCGGCAGGGATGCTTGTAAAGGAAGTGAAAAATTTCCAGAGCAAAGTAACACTTGAAAAAGATGGAAAATCCGTAGATGCTTCCCGCCTGATGGCAGTTATGGGAATGGGAGTCAAAAAAGATCAGACTGTGACTGTAACGGTAGAAGGCGACGACGAAGATGCAGCATGTGATGCAATAAAAGCGTTCTTTGAAACGAATCTGTAAAACTCCGGTAGAAGATGGCAAAGATATTGGCTATTATGTATAGGTTTTAGATGCATATATAGTAAATGCTTACAAAAAAAAAAATAAGCAGGAATAAAACTTGACATAATAAACAATGAATGTTAAAATTTTCTTAAATCAAGCGAATAAAATATTGGATTGTTACTGATAAGCAGGCAAAACCAGATTTTACATTTCTATACTTGGATTTTGTAAAATTTGGTTTTTCTTTTTAGAATGCACAGTAAAACAGAGGCTTTTATCAAATAAAAACGGAGTGGCATATGGTTATCCAGAAAGTGATTAATAACAACGTAATATCAGCATATGATGAGAATCAGCAGGAAGTTGTTATCATGGGTAAGGGGATTGGATTCAAGGCACATACGGGTGATGCGATTGATGAGAGCAGGGTCGAGAAGGTTTTCCGGATTGAGAACGAGAAGCTTTCCCGGCAGTTTCAGGAGATTTTAGAGAACATTCCATTAGAGCATATGCAGCTCACGAGTGATATCATTACCTATGCGAAAAAGAATCTGAATGTACAGTTGAATCAGAGTATTTATATCACACTGACAGATCATATCAATTTTGCGATTCAGAGACAGGCGCAGGGAATCCAGCTGAAGAATGCACTGCTGTGGGAAACCAAGAAGTTTTATCATCAGGAATATCTGATGGGAAAATATGCGATCGATCTTTTGAATGAAAAACTCGGAACAAAGTTTTCAGAGGATGAGGCGGGATTTATCGCACTCCATTTTGTGAATGCAGAGTACGATACAACGATCAACGATACCTTTGCAATGACAAATATGATACAGGGGATCTTAGAACTGGTCAAGCAGGAGATGGGCATTGAATTTGATGAGGAATCGCTTCATTACGAGAGATTTGTCACACATCTGAAGTTTTTAGCCCAGCGTCTTTACCGGCATGAGTTGTTGAAGGATGAGGAGATCGAATTCGCAAAGCTGATGGAGGGCAAGTATCCGGGAGAGTATGAGTGCAGCAAACATATTGCAGAATATATTGAGAAGGAGTACGGTGGTCAGATATCCGGCGAGGAGATCATGTTTCTTGCAATACATATTAAGCGTGTCTGCATGACAGACTAAAGTACATCATAATACAGAAAAGAGGGATTAAGATGTTTGATTTTTTAAAGAAAAAAGACAAAGGAATTGAGATTGGTGCACCGGTCAAAGGAAAGGCAGTTCCAATCAGTCAGGTAAGTGATCCGACATTCGGAGAAGAGATCTTAGGCAAGGGTGTTGCAATCCAGCCGGAAGATGGTAAGATTTACGCACCGGCAGACGGCACGATCGAGATGTTATTTGATACGAAGCATGCAGTGAGCATGACGACCACAGAGGGCGTGGAATTGCTTGTGCATATCGGATTAGACACTGTCGCATTAAAGGGAGAACATTTTACCGCCCATAAAGGAAATGGGGATGCGGTGAAAAAAGGAGATCTTCTGATCTCGGTTGACCTTGAGGCAGTGAAAGCAGCAGGTTATGATGTGATCACACCTATGGTTGTATGCAACACATCGGACTATCAGACCGTGGAAGCAGTGACAGGATCTGATGTCAATCCGGGTGATACAGTTCTGATCTTAAAGAAATAAACAGACAGGGATCTGTGATATGAAAAACGTATTTTAGCCGTGTTTCTAACGGTATAAAATAAAACTAAAAGGGATTATAAAAAAAGGAGGAGCTTTTAGTATGATGAAGTATTTGCAGAAATTAGGAAAAGCTTTAATGCTTCCAGTTGCGTGTCTTCCAATCTGTGGTATCTTAATGGGTATTGGATATGCGCTTTGTCCATCTACCATGCAGGGTGGTGATGTTACCGGTATTGTTCAGATGATTGGATTCTTCCTTGTAAAAGCAGGTGGAGCTTTAATTGATAACATGGCAATTCTTTTTGTTATCGGTGTCGGCGTTGGTATGGCAGATGACAATGATGGTACAGCAGCTCTTGCAGCTTTAGCGTCATGGTTAATGATGACAAACCTTCTTTCTACAGGCGTTGTTACAACATTAATGCCGGTAATTGCAGAGAATGAGACAAAAGTGCTTGCATTCAGTAAGATTGCAAACCCATTTATCGGTATCCTTGCCGGTATTATCGGTGCAACATGCTACAACAAATTTAAAGGTACAAAATTGCCTGACTGGTTATCATTCTTTAGTGGCAAACGTTGTGTAGCAATCGTTGCAGGTGTTGTTTCTATTGTAGTGTCCGCAATTTTATTATTCATCTGGCCTTTATTATTTGGTGCGTTAGTTAATATAGGTGAAGGAATTGTGGGACTTGGAGCTGTTGGTGCAGGTATTTATGCATTCTTAAACAGATTGCTCATTCCAACCGGATTACATCATGCGCTGAACAATGTATTCTGGTTTGATACAATCGGACTTGGGGATTTACAGCATTTCTGGGCAGGCGAGACGTCAGCAGATGTAACATGGGATTTAGGTATGTATATGTCTGGATTCTTCCCATGTATGATGTTCGGTATACCGGGCGCAGCTCTTGCTATGATCCAGACAGCTAAGAGTAACAAGAAGAAAGTTGCGATAGGACTTGTTGCTTCGGCAGCTATCTGTTCATTTGTTTGTGGTGTTACAGAGCCATTTGAGTTTGGTTTCATGTTCCTTGCACCGGCACTTTATGTTGTGTATGCATTATTATATGGTATCTTCACGGTAATCACGGTATTAGTTGGATTCAGGGCAGGTTTCAGTTTCTCTGCCGGAGCAACAGACCTTCTTTTCTCTGCATCCCTTCCGGCAGCAAAGAATACATGGATGATCATTCCTCTTGGTATTGCAGCATTTCTCGTGTTCTACGTTGTATTCCGTTTCGCTATCACAAAGTTTGACCTGAAAACTCCTGGTAGAGAAGATGATGATGTAGAAGCAGAAAAAAAAGCAGACCTTGGTAGCAGTGATTACACAGCTGTAGCAGCAGCCATCTTAGAGGGTGTTGGTGGTGCAACAAACGTTAAAAGTATTGATAACTGTATTACAAGACTTCGTCTTGAGGTAAAAGACAGCTCTTTGGTGAATGAGAAGAAAATCAAGTCAGCCGGTGCTGCAGGTGTTATCAGACCTAGCAAAACAGCTGTTCAGGTTATCATTGGAACAAAGGTTCAGTTCGTAGCTGATGAGTTCAAAAAATTATGCAAGTAACTAAAAACATTATGTTTAAGAGATAAGGTATAATCCCTTTTTATTCAGAAGCGGTTCCGGTTGGAACCGCTTCTTTTATTGCACAGCAAAAGAAGAGCCGCACAGGTTCCTCTTTTATTTTGCGTGTGCTTATGATACTATGAAGGCATATGCGGATAGTATATGCAATAATGGAAAAGGGGCATAAATATGGCTAAAAATAAAGAAATTAAGACGAATGCAATGCGTCTTCTGGAGACGAAGAAGATTCCTTATGAGGCGCATACATATGAATGTGATGAATTTGTAGATGGTATTCAGATAGCGGATATGCTGGGACTGCCACATGAGAAGGTATATAAAACTCTGGTAACACAGGGAAACAGCAAGAACTATTTCGTATTTGTCATTCCAATTGAAGCAGAACTGGATATGAAAAAGGCAGCAAAATCCGTAGGCGAGAAGTCGGTCGCCATGCTTCATGTAAAAGATATCAATGCAGTAACCGGTTATATCCGTGGAGGCTGTACTGCGATTGGAATGAAGAAACAGTATGTGACCAGAATTGATGAGAGTGCGCAGGCTCTGGAGAAGATGATTGTCAGCGGAGGTAAGCTGGGCATGCAGCTGGAGCTGGCACCACAGGACCTGGCAAAGGCAGCCAATGCAGAATTTGCGGATATTACAGCGTAAGCAGAGATTACGATATTGCAGGGATATGGAGGAGGACACATGAGAACAATTCATGTAAATGATGTAACCAGTAACATCAGAGAGATGTGTATAGAAGCCAATCATTATCTGACACCGGATATGGATGCAGCATTGAAAAATGCAGTAGAGACTGAAAAGAGCGGTCTTGGAAAGCAGATTTTAAACCAGCTTCAGGATAATCTTAAAATAGCCGGAGAAGATATGATACCAATCTGCCAGGATACGGGAATGGCAGTAGTATTTATGGAGATTGGACAGGATGTACACTTTGAGGGGGGCTCTCTGGAAGAGGCAATCCATGAAGGCGTGCGTCAGGGTTATGTAGAAGGATACTTGAGGAAATCTGTTGTGAAAGATCCTCTGATCCGTGAGAATACAAAGGACAATACACCTGCAACCATTCATTATTCTATTGTAAGCGGTGATGAGGTGAAAATAACAGTTGCACCCAAGGGCTTTGGCAGTGAGAATATGAGCCGTGTATTTATGCTCAAACCGGCAGATGGTATTGAGGGCGTGAAGAATGCAATCCTGACAGCTGTAAAAGATGCAGGTCCCAATGCCTGTCCTCCTATGGTAGTCGGTGTCGGTATTGGCGGCACTTTTGAAAAATGCGCACTTATGGCAAAGCAGGCACTTACAAGACCTGTGAATGAACATTCTACGATTCCTTACGTAAAAGAAATGGAAGAGGAATTACTGGAGAGAATCAATAAAACAGGAATCGGACCAGGTGGTCTTGGTGGTACAACAACAGCGCTGGCAGTGAATATCAATACCTATGCAACACATATTGCAGGACTTCCTGTAGCTGTCAATATATGCTGTCATGTAAACAGACACGCCGTAAGGGTATTGTAAGGAGGACGAAGAAATGGACAGACATATCAATGCACCTTTGGATGCACAGACTGCGCGAGAGCTGCGTGCAGGGGATTATGTATATATTACAGGAGCTATTTACACCGCAAGAGATGCTGCACATCTGCGTATGGATAAGTATGCGCCCAGATTACTGGATCTTGGATTAAAGGGAATGATAGGTAAGGGTAAGAGAAGTGATGCAGTAAAAGAAGCTATTGTACGCAATGGAGCCGTGTATTTTGCTGCCGTAGGTGGTGCTGGTGCGCTGCTGTCAAAGTCCATACTCTCTTCAGAAGTGGTTGCATATGATGATCTGGGAACAGAGGCTATCCGCAGACTGGAGGTAAAAGACTTCCCTGTTATCGTTGTTATTGACAGTCTGGGCAATAATCTGTATGAGACAGCAATAGAAGAATATAAACAGGAAGACTGAAAGGCAAACAAACATGAAATTATTAATTCAGAGAGTAAGGGAAGCTGCAGTTGCGGTGGATGGTGAGACGATAGGACAGATTGGACATGGTCTGCTGGTATTTGTCGGTGTGGCAGATACAGACACGAAGCAGATTGCAGACAAGCTGGTCGATAAAATGACAAAGCTGCGTATTTTTGATGATGCACAGGGCAAGACCAATCTTGCAGCGGCAGATGTGCAGGGAGAGTTTCTGATTGTCTCCCAATTCACATTATATGCTGACTGTCGTAAGGGAAACCGCCCTTCTTTCACAGATGCAGGCAATCCCCAGCTTGCAAATGAGCTGTATGAGTATATCATTGATTCTGTTAAGGCAAAGGGCTTCCATACAGAACATGGCAGCTTTGGGGCAGATATGAAGGTGTCTCTTTTAAATGACGGACCTTTTACCATTATGCTGGATTCCAATGAAATAGTGAAGTGATGATAGAAAGGAAATGAGAATGGACTCGAAGAAATATACAACATCAGAACTGATTAAGCGATTTTTGCCTTATTTCAGGCCATATTACAAGACACTGTTTACTGATCTGTTCTGTGCAGCGCTGACTACCATCTGTGAAATTATACTGCCTCTTATAATCAGGCAGATTACGAATACTGCTTTACAGGATGTAGCGCTGCTTACAACGAAAATGATAGCAGGACTTGGATTTCTCTATTTTATCCTGCGTATCATAGATTGTCTCGCCAATTATTATATGGCAGATGTCGGACATGTCATGGGAGCAAAGATAGAGACAGATATGCGTAGAGATGCTTATGCACATCTTCAGCAGCTTTCCAATACGTATTTCAATAATACCAAAGTCGGTCAGATCATGGGCCGTATTACCAACGACTTATTTGAAGTAACAGAATTTGCACATCACTGTCCGGAGGAATTTTTCATTGCCGGTCTCAAAATTGTGATATCTTTTATTATTCTGGCAAGAATACATCTGCTGCTTACTGTCATGGTATTTATATTCGTGCCTATAATGACTATCGTATGCCGTATGATCAACCGTAAGATGCGTTCTGCCTTTGGACAGCAGCGTTATCAGATTGGTGAGTTGAATGCTAAGATAGAGGACAGCTTACTTGGACAGAAGGTCGTAAAGGCTTTTACCAATGAAGAGCTGGAGAAAGAGAAATTTGAAGAGGGCAATCAGGAATTTTTAAAGATCAAGACCTATACGTATATGCTCATGGGTATGTTCAATACTTCTACCAGAGTATTTGATGGTCTGATGTATCTGGTCGTGATTCTGGGCGGTGGATATTTCCTTATGGAACAGCAGATTCTGCCCGGAGATATGGTAGCGTATGTCATGTATGTATCTACACTGATTGCTACAATCCGCAGAATCATTGAATTTGCAGAGCAGTTCCAGCGCGGTATCACAGGTATAGAGAGATTTATTCAGATCATGGATGCAGATATTGAGATATTTGATGAGCCGGATGCAAAGGAGCTGGTAAATCCAAAGGGTGAGATTATCTTTGAAAACGTAAGCTTTGAATATCCAGACGACCATAACAAGGTATTTCATCATCTGAATCTGACGATTCATGCAGGTGAGAAGCTGGCAATTGTAGGTCCTTCCGGTGGTGGTAAGACTACGTTGTGCAATCTGATTCCCAGATTCTATGACGTATCTGGAGGAACGATTACGGTGGACGGCACCAGTATCCGAAACCTGACATTGAAGAGTCTGAGACAGAATATCGGTATTGTACAGCAGGATGTATATCTGTTCTCAGGAACGGTGTATGATAATATTGCCTATGGTAAGCCGGGCGCTTCCAGAGAAGAAGTAATAGAAGCTGCGAAAAAGGCAGGAGCAGATGAATTCATAAGAGGACTCAGAGATGGATATGATACGTATGTTGGAGAACGTGGTGTAAAGCTCTCAGGAGGACAGAAGCAACGTATCAGCATTGCCAGGGTGTTCTTGAAAAATCCCCCTATTATCATTCTGGATGAGGCTACCTCTGCATTGGATAATGAGAGTGAATATGCAGTAGCGAAGTCCCTTAACGAGCTTGCAAAGGGCAGAACAACACTTACGATTGCACACAGATTATCAAGTATTCGTAATTCAGACAGAATTCTGGTACTGACAGACGAAGGAATTGTAGAAGAAGGTAATCATGATGAATTGATGGCACTGGGTGGCATTTATCATCAATTCTATGTGATGGCTAATGAAATTAAGTAAAGGAAGGCAGTAAGAAAGGTATGGCAGAAGAAAAAAAGAGAAAAGTAGTAGGAGTAGAAGATCCCAAGATAGAAACCAAAAGACTTACGATCTTTTTGATCGCAGTATTTGGTATTGCATGGATTGCAGAGCTTGGAGTCATTAAGCCCATGTATCAGAGTGGAGATGTGGACACGGTAAAGGAAGCGGTCAATATGATCAGTTCCATGATGTTTGCACCGGCTTTTGCATCTCTGATCGCCAGAGTCATGACAAAGGAAGGTTTATTACATTCAGGATTTCAGTTTAATTTTGCAAAGCATAAGTTCTGCTTTCTGTTTGGATGGTTTGGAACAACAGCGCTGACTTTTCTTGGAGCAGTTCTGTATTTTGTAATCTTCCATGACAATTATGATGCATCCATGACGAATTTCGTACAGACCGCAATAGATAGCGGATCAGAGATGGACGCAGTGAATATCATTGCCAATTTCAAGACGACTTTATTAATAAATGTATTCTCAGCACCGGTACTGGATGTAATCAACAGCTTTGGTGAAGAATGGGGCTGGAGAGGTTATCTGCTTCCGAAGCTGTATCGTAAGTTTGGTACGACGAAGGCAATTCTGCTCAGTGGCCTGATATCCGGTCTGTGGTATGCTCCTTTGGTATCTCTTGGATATTATTATGGTACAGGCTATGCGGGATATCCATTCACAGGTATTCTTGCTATGTGCGTATTTGGTATGGTCACAGGCTGTATTTATTCCTTTATCAGTCTGAGGAGCGGAAGTATTTTCCCTGCAATCTTCGCACACAGCGCAGTGAATGTCATGATGTCACAGGCTGCATATTTTACAAAGGATGGCGGCAATTTCTTTGTTGGACCTGCGCCGACAGGTATTGTAGCAGGTATACCGTTTATCATAGCGGCAGTCGTATTTATGCTGTATTTAAAGAAACATCCGGTAGTCAGCAGTAATGAGCAGGAAGCAAAAGAGGCATAGTGCATGAAAAAGGAAATCACCTGCTTTGAAGCGCCTAAGATCATGGAGAAGGCATTGGATGTGGGAGAGGCGATGTTGTGTACAGGAGCCGAAATATCCAGAGTAGAGGATACCATTCTGAGAATATGCCACACATATGGCGGGGGAGTCATAGATGTATTTACAATTCTGTCACTGATTATTTTAAGCTGGCATACGACAGATGATCAGAATTTCACCCAGACAAGACGAATCTATTCCT
>OLIS01002190.1_pt1 | contig 13006 bp, 8 predicted proteins | sample 1601351 | NCBI WGS metagenome assembly OLIS01 (sample SAMEA2452122, study PRJEB22498) | human gut metagenome | biome: human feces; feature: human gut; material: feces | place: Australia | collected 2012
CTTTGCACCGGCAATCGAAGGAACAGCCTATTGTGCCGAAAACCGGTCATCTATGAAGACCGGGGCGGGGCTTAAATGATGGCAGGCGCCGGTCATCAATGAAGACCCAGAACCGGTCATGGTTATTCCCAGTTATTTTCATTGTATATTGCTTTTTTTTTCGTATCTTTGCAACAAATTTCGTAAAAATGAGTTATTATATAATAAATAGCTAGTTATAGGATCATAAATGAATAGGAAAATCATGAAGATGAAGATAAATAAAATGAGGAAACAGCTCATCCTCTTCCTTCTGCTTGTGACGGCAGCAGGTTCGGCCTTCGCACAGACATCCACTATGACAGACGATCAGGTGATGAGTCTGGTAGTGAGAGAGCATGAAAAAGGGTCATCAAATGCTCAGATTGTTACCAAACTGATGCAGCAGGGTGTAGATATCTCTCAGATTCGACGGGTAAGAGACAAGTATCAGCGCCAGTTGAAACAGGGCGGGGTAACTGGCACTTCCGCCCAACTGCAGGGGAAGGAAACCTCTCGTCTTCGTACCAACAATGCTAAACACCGTGAAGATTATGGTAAGGGAATCAGCGAAGAATCGAAGAACTACAGCAACTATCGCATCACTGCACAGAAGGATGATCAGTATAAACATACTTTCGATGAGGATGACGAGGAGTATATGGATTTCCAAAACGAGATGGATGGTATTATTCCAGATACTGCGATGATGATCAAACGTCTCCTTGCTGAACGGGAAGCGAAAACCAAGAAGGTTTTCGGAAGAGACATCTTCAATAACAAAGAGTTGAGCTTCGAGCCAAATATGAATATAGCCACTCCACAGAGCTATCGCTTAGGACCTGGAGATGCGGTTATCATTGACATCTATGGTGCATCACAGAAAACCATAGAAAGCACCGTTTCTCCTGATGGCGAAGTTACCATCGAAGGCTTTGGCCCTGTATCGGTGGCTGGTTTGACCGTAGCTCAGGCAAATGCCCGACTTCGCAATACCCTGGGTAGCAGATACCGTTCGAGCAAGATAAAACTCACTGTAGGACAAACCAAGACCATTATGGTCAATGTGATGGGCGAAGTAAAAACTCCAGGCACCTATACCCTATCTGCCTTTGCCACCGTTTTCCACGCACTCTATATGGCAGGAGGCACCAACGACTTGGGTACGTTGCGAAACATCAAGGTTTATCGCCATAACAAACTGGTTACCGTGGTAGATATCTATGATTACATTCTCAATGGCAAACTGACCGGCAATGTACGCCTGGCAGATAATGATGTCATCGTTGTGGGACCCTACGACTGTCTGGTTACGATTACCGGAAAGGTAAAGCGCCCGATGATTTATGAAATGAAGAAAAACGAGAGCGTGAACTCTCTTCTTAAATATTCCGGCGGATTTACAGGAGATGCTTACAAGAAATCAGTTCGCATCCATCGCAAGACTGGCAGAGACTATTCTGTATATAACGTAGAGGAATTCGATTTCTCCAGTTTCCATATCGACGACGGCGATTCTGTAAGCGTAGATTCCATTCTCCCCCGCTACAGCAACACCGTAGAAATCAAGGGAGCTGTCTTCCGGCCAGGTATGTACAATCTAGGAGATCAGATCAACAGTGTCCGCACTTTGGTAGAACACGCAGAAGGATTGACTGAGGATGCCTTTACGGCACGTGCCGTCATGCATCGAATGAAATCTGACAGATCGCTGGAAGTAATGGCTATAGATATTGCAGGCGTCATGAATGGTACTGTGGCTGATATTCCACTCAAGGAAAATGATGTCCTTTTCATTCCGACAAGACAAGAAAAGATTTCAGAGAGGACTCTCACCATCCGCGGAGAAGTACAATATCCGGGAATCTATCAATATGCAGAAAATGAAACGATTGAGGATTTCGTGCTGCAGGCTGGTGGATTGACCGACAAGGCTTCAACGATTAATGTTCTGGTAAGCCGAAGAGTAAATGACGCCAAAGCTACAAGACCAGACAGCATTATAGCCAAGACCTACACGCTCGCCCTGAAAGATGGTTTCGTGGTGGATGGCACTCCAGGATTCAAGCTGATGCCTTTCGATGAAGTGAGCATCCGCAAGAGCCCAGCCTATACGGAACAGCAGAACGTGATGATTGAAGGTGAAGTGATGTTTGGAGGCACCTATACCCTTGATCGCCGCAATGCCAGATTAAGCGATCTCTTCAAGAAGGCTGGAGGAAGCACAGACCAGGCATATATCAAGGGCGCCCGCCTGATGCGTAAGGCAAATGAAGCTGAAAAAACACGCATGGAGGCTGTTCTGAAAATGCAGAGAGAACAACAGCAGAAAAATCTTCTGCAGTTGGCTGCAAGCAGTAATAATGCCAGTGCCATTACCCAGACTGCAAAAGATGCGCAGAATGCTGATCTGTTGAAGTTCAGCGTTCCTGAAGAATATCCTGTAGGCATCGACTTAGCCGAAGCGCTCAAGCATCCGGGCAGTGATGCTGATATGATTTTGCGAGAGGGTGACAGGCTGATTGTTCCCCAATACAATGGAACCGTGAAAATCAATGGTTCTGTGATGTACGCCAATACGGTAGCCTATGAAAAGGGGAAGAGCATTGCCAGTTACATCGATGAAGCGGGTGGATTTGCATCTGATGCCAACAAGAGCAAGGCTTATATTATCTATATGAATGGCAAGGTAGCTAAGGTGGGGCATGGTGCCAAGGCTCAACCTGGTTGCGAGATAGTTGTTCCATCCAAGATGAAACGCAAGATGACAGTGGCTGAAACCATGAGCATGGGCAGTAGTCTTTCCAGCATCGCAGCCATGATTGCAACAATTGCCAATCTCAGCAAATAATGATAATGAAAATCCAAAGAACAAAAAAGCAGGTAACGATCTCCGTTACCTGCTTTTTTTGTTCTTTGATTATTATATGGATATTTTATTGTTGCTTCAGATACTCTGCACACATTTCAGCACATCTTTCGCCATCCACACCTGCAGAAACTATGCCGCCTGCATATCCGGCACCCTCACCACATGGGAAGAGACCTTGGATACGGACATGCATCAGGGTTTCTCTGTCACGTACGATGCGGACTGGCGAAGAGGTGCGGGTCTCCATCGCAATCAGAGTTGCCTCATTGGTGAGAAAACCATGCGCATTCTTTCCAAAAGTCTTAAAGCCTTCCTGCAGGCGCTTGGAAACAAAAGATGGCATCCAGAAATGAAGCGGACTGCTGATCAAACCAGGAGCATAACTGCTTTTTGGCAAATCATAGCTCAAACGGTTGTTTACAAAATCAGCCATACGCTGTGCTGGAGCAGTCTGCTTCATATTCGCCTGCTGCCAGCACTGCTTCTCTACCCTTTCCTGGAAATGCATCATAGCCAGAGGATCCTTCAATTCCTCTTCCGACTGTACAACATCTTCAGGATGTGTCTCTACCACCATGCCGGAATTACTCCAGGCAGTACCACGGTTGCTAGGACTCATACCATTCACCACCAGCTGCTCAGGACCTGTAGCAGCAGGAATCACAAAACCACCCGGGCACATACAGAAGCTGTACACACCCCGTCCATCTACCTGAGTTACAAAACTATACTCGGCTGCAGGAAGATACTTTCCTCTGCCATTCCTGTTGTGGTACTGTATCTGGTCGATGAGCTGGGAAGGATGCTCCAATCGGACACCGACGGCAATACCCTTGGCTTCTATTTCTATCTTCGAAGAAGCCAGATAGCGATAGACATCCCGGGCACTATGACCTGTTGCAAGAATCACCGGTCCTCGATAATTCTCCTCTGCACCTGTTGCCAGGTTAACAGCTTCAACCCCAATCACACGGTCACCTTCCAGGATAAGCCGAGTCATCTTGGTCTGAAAATGCACCTCACCGCCACTATTGATAATTGTATTGCGCATATTCTCTATCACGCGAGGCAACTTATCTGTACCGATATGAGGATGGGCATCTGCAAGGATGTTCGTATTGGCACCATGCTGGCAGAAAACATTCAGAATCTTATCCACGCTACCACGCTTCTTGCTTCGGGTATAAAGCTTACCGTCACTATACGCTCCTGCACCACCTTCACCAAAGCAATAGTTGCTCTCACTATCCACCTTCTGGGTCTTGGTGATGTTGGAAAGGTCCTTTTTACGCTCACGCACGTCCTTGCCACGCTCCAGGACAACAGGGCGATATCCCAGCTCTATCAAACGTAAGGAAGCAAAGAGACCGCCGGGTCCCTCTCCTACCACAATGACTCTCGGACGCGAACTTACATCAGGATATTCCGTATGGACATACTGATCATCCTGAGGCATCTCATTGATATAGGCACGTACCTTCAGATTCACGAAAATGGTACGTTGGCGGGCATCAATACTGCGTTTCAGTACACGCACCTTATTCAAGGTTCTTGCATCCAATCCTTTTTCTTTAGCCAGATAGCGCTTGATACCCTCTTCATTGGCTGCCTGCTCTGGCAGAATTCTAATCTGATATTCCTGAATCATAGTTTTAATTTTGAACTTTGATATTTGAACTTTGATTTCTAAAGTGTCATTGTTGCCAACACTTCAAATGTATCTAATTGATACATAGTAAATTTACCATTCTCCAGTGTAGCGAACGTTGGCACATTACCACCCTTAGGGAAGGTGATGCTACCCGTGTTGACAATAGCTTTTCCTTCGTCATTGTGAGACAGTTCCCAAAGATGCGAATGGCCATAAATCATTGCATCGTAAGGACCCTTTGGCATATTATCCTTATTGTAAATATGTCCATGGGTCAAGAGATAGCGCTTACCGTCATCTACCAGCAGAGCATAGGTTTCCATCATAGGGAAATCAAGGAGCATCTGATCTACTTCTGCATCACAGTTGCCTCTGACGGCAACTATCTTGTCAGCCAGGGCATTCAGACGTTCAACAATCCCTTTAGGATCAATACCTTCTGGGATTCTGTTACGCGGACCATAGTTGATGATGTCTCCCATGATACACATCATATCACACTTTTCTTTCTCAAAGAAATCGAGAACTTTTTCCAAGGCTGGCAAGCAGCCGTGAATATCTGAGAATAATAAATACTTCATTGTGCTTATCTATATCTGTTTCTGTTTCAATTTAACATCCGCAAAAGTACGCAAATTATCCGAAACCTCCAAACTTTTCGAGAAGATTTAACGCTTTTATTATATATAATAATGTATAGAGAGTATTTTAAGCTATAAAAAACTATAAAATAAGGAATATCGCCTACATATTGCCACTTTTTTAAAGTTTTCTTTGGCAGTTTGCTATAAAATTAGTACTTTTGCCCACAAGTTCTGCTTCGGCCCCGGTCGTTTCGGGGGGAGCATTACAATACCAACGCAAAATTCAATAACGTATGAAAGTATTAAAATTCGGCGGAACATCAGTTGGTTCCGTAAAAAGCATCCTCAGCTTGAAACGTATCGTTGAAAATGAGGCAAAGAAACAGAGTGTAGTGGTTGTCGTGAGCGCACTTGGCGGTATCACTGACAAACTCTTGCAAACCTCTCAGCTTGCCCTCAAGGGTGATGAATCATGGAGAGTCGAATTCGATGCCATGGTTGATCGCCACCATAAGATGATAGATACCATCATCACCGACACAGCGGATAGAGAAAATCTTTTTAAATCAGTTGATGCCCTCTTCGAACAGTTGAAGAGCATCTACTTCGGTGTGTATCTGATTCACGACCTCAGCGAGAAGACCCAGGATGCTATCGTGAGCTATGGAGAAAGACTCAGCTCGAAGATTGTTGCCACACTGATTCGTGGCGCCAAGTGGTTTGACTCACGTAACTTCATCAAGACAGCTCGCCTCAATGGCAAGGGCAAACATACCCTCGACAGCGAGTTGACTAACAAATTGGTGAAGGATACTTTCGCTGACCTGCCTCGCATTTCTCTCGTTCCGGGTTTCATCAGCCGTGACAAAGATACAGATCGTACCACCAACCTCGGTCGTGGTGGTAGTGACTATACTGCTGCTATCATTGCTGCAGCATTGAATGCAGAAGTCCTTGAAATCTGGACTGATGTGGATGGATTCATGACAGCCGATCCACGTGTCATCAAATCTGCTTATACAATCAACGAACTGAGTTATATTGAGGCAATGGAGCTTTGCAACTTCGGTGCAAAGGTTATCTACCCTCCAACCATCTACCCGGTTTGTGTCAACAATATCCCAATCAAGGTAAAGAATACCTTCAATCCAGATGCTCCTGGTACAATCATCAAGAATAAGATAGATAGTGACCAGAAACCTATCAAGGGTATCTCTTCTATCAATGGTACTGCGCTCATCACGGTAACCGGTCTTTCCATGGTGGGTGTCATCGGTGTAAACCGCCGTATCTTTACTGCTCTGGCTAACGAGGGTATCTCTGTGTTCATGGTTTCACAGGCTTCTTCTGAGAACTCAACATCTATCGGTGTACGTGAGCAGGATGTAGATGAAGCTGTAAACGTATTGAACCGCGAGTTCCATAACGAGATTGCAGATGGAGCCATGTATCCAATGCATGCAGAAACAGGACTTGCTACCATCGCCATCGTGGGTGAGAACATGAAGCATGCTGCCGGTATTGCCGGTAAGCTCTTCGGTACTCTGGGTAGAAGCGGTATTTCTGTCATCGCATGCGCTCAGGGTGCTTCTGAGACCAACATCTCTTTTGTTGTCAAGAGTGATTACTTGAGAAAGTCACTCAACGTATTGCACGACAGTTTCTTCCTTTCAGAATACAAGGTTCTCAACCTCTTTATCTGCGGTGTAGGTACCGTAGGCGGAAAATTGATTGAACAGATTAAAAAGCAGTCTGCAGACTTGATGGAACGCAGCAAGTTGAAGTTGAATGTTGTGGGTATTGCTTCTTCCAAGAACGCCATCTTCAACCGTGAGGGACTCGACCTGGAGAACTATCAGACGGAACTGAAGGATTCCTTGCCTAGCACACCGGAACTCCTTCGCGATACCATCCTCGCCATGAATATCTTTAATAGCGTATTCGTAGATTGTACAGCAAGCAAGGATGTTGCAACCTTATACCAGAGTCTTCTGGAGCATAACGTAAGTGTGATTGCTGCCAACAAGATAGCAGCTTCAAGCGAATATGAGAACTACGAGAAGTTGAAGAAGACTGCCATTCAGCGTGGTGTATTCTTCCGCTTCGAAACGAATGTGGGTGCAGGTCTTCCTATCATCGGAACCATCAACGACCTCCGAAATTCCGGAGATAAAATCCTTAAGATAGAGGCGGTTCTCTCAGGAACGCTCAACTTTATCTTTAATGCCATTTCAGGTGTTGTTCCATTCTCTGAGACTGTGAAACTGGCTAAGGAGAAAGGTTACAGTGAGCCAGATCCACGTATCGACCTCAGTGGTATGGATGTCATCAGAAAGCTTGTCATCCTCTCCCGTGAGGCTGGATACCGTGTAGAACAGGAAGATGTAGAAAAGAATCTTTTTGTTCCTAACTCTTTCTTCAAGGGTAGCATTGATGAGTTCTGGAAGAAACTGCCACAGCTCGATGCCGACTTTGAGGCTAAGCGCAAGACTCTGGATATGGAGCACAAGCGCTGGCGTTTCGTTGCCACCCTTGACAAGGGAAAGACCAGTGTAGGTCTGCAGGCTGTAGGTCCTGAGCACCCATTCTACAATCTCGAAGGTTCCAACAATATCGTATTGCTCACCACAGAGCGCTACAAGGAATACCCTATGATGATTCAGGGATATGGTGCCGGTGCCAGCGTAACTGCAGCCGGTGTCTTTGCCAACATCATGAGTATTGCCAACGTTTAATTTCACCGTATCAATCAATAAAGGATAACAATTATGAAGCATATTATTATTTTAGGCGATGGCATGGCCGACCACCCAGTAGAAAGACTGGGTGGCAAGACCTTGCTTCAATACGCTCATACACCATATATGGATATGCTTGCCAAGAAGGGCAAGACTGGAAGACTCATTACTGTACCCGATGGTTTTCTGCCTGGTTCAGAGGTAGCCAACAGCTCTATCATGGGCTACGACCAGAATGAGGTTTACGAAGGACGCGGTCCACTGGAGGCAGCCAGCATCGGCTACGAGTTGAAGCCAACCGACCTGGCGCTTCGCTGCAACATCATCAACGTGCAGGATGGCAAGATCATTACGCACAATGGTGGTAACCTGGAGACAGAAGATGCTGATGTACTCATCAAGTATCTCAATGAAACCCTGGGAAAAGACTATCCTGATGTAGAATTCGTAACAGGTATCCAGTATCGCCATCTGCTCGTGGTGCATCATGGCAACAAGCACATAGAATGTGCTCCACCTCATGATCATCCTAACGAGAACTGGCATGATTTGCTCGTAAAACCTATCCTGCCGGAATCAGAAGTAGAAGAGGGGCATATCTCATGCAGCGATACAGCCGCTCTTCTGAACGAGTTGATTATCAAGAGTCAGGAACTCCTGGAAAATCATCCTTTCAATATAGAACGCAAGAAGCGTGGCGAGCGTATGGCAAACCTGATCTGGCCTTGGGGCGGTGGTTACCGTCCACACATGCTGACTCTTTCGCAGATGTATCCTCAAATCAAGAAGGGCTCTGTGATTTCTGCCGTTGACCTGATTCGTGGTATCGGTCATTATGCTGGTCTTCGCAACATCATCGTAGAGGGCGCTACAGGCCTTTCTGATACGAATTACGAAGGCAAGGCTGCAGCAGCTATCCAGGCTTTAAAGGATGGAGACGACTTTGTCTATGTCCATGTAGAGGCAAGTGATGAGGCAGGTCATGATGGTGACTTGGAGTTAAAACTCAAGACCATTGAGTACCTCGACCAGCGCCTGATCAAACCTATCGTCGATGAGGTAAGCACATGGACAGAACCTGTCTGCATCTCGGTATTGCCAGATCACCCTACTCCAGTGGAGGTCCGCACTCACGTGAAGGAACCAGTTCCTTTCATCATCTACTATCCAGGTATCGAACCTGACCAGGTAGAGGAATACGATGAGGTAAGTTGTGTAAGCGGAAGCTATGGATTGCTCCAGTTGCAAGACTTCATGAAAGCCTTTATGGCAATCAATTAAAAATTAACAACTTAATGATAGTATCGAAAGCTAATCATCAAGTTCAATGTTCAAATCTCAAAGTTAAAAGCAAAAATGAAATATTATTCAACAAATAAGAAAGCACCAATCGCCGATTTACACAAGGCGGTAGTTAAAGGTTTGGCAGAAGACCGTGGTCTCTATATGCCAGAAATCATCAAGAAGTTGCCACAGGACTTCTTCGACCATATCGAGAAGCTGAGCTTCCAGGAGATTGCTTACCAGGTAGCTGACGCCTTCTTCGGCGAGGATGTAGATGCAGATTCTCTGAAGAAGATTGTATATGATACCTTGGCATTCGACTGTCCTGTTGTAGAGGTAGAGCCAAATATCTACTCCCTGGAGTTGTTCCATGGTCCTACTCTCGCCTTCAAGGATGTAGGTGCCCGTTTCATGGCTCGCCTGCTCCAGTACTTCGTTCGACAGGAAGGTAAAGAGGAGGTCAACGTGCTCGTAGCAACATCGGGTGATACGGGTTCTGCTGTTGCCAATGGTTTCCTCGGTGTAGAGGGAATCCACGTTTACGTGCTTTATCCAAAGGGCAAGGTGAGCAAGATTCAGGAGAGCCAGTTCACTACCCTCGGTCAGAACATCACAGCCCTTGAGGTAGATGGCGTTTTCGATGACTGCCAGGCGCTGGTTAAGTCTGCGTTCATGGACGAGGAGCTGAACAAGCACATGAAGCTGACTTCTGCCAACTCTATCAATGTAGCCCGCTTCTTACCTCAGGCATTCTACTATTTCAACGCATACGCCCGCATGAAGGAGAAGGGCTTGGCAGACAAGCTGGTTATCTGCGTACCTAGCGGTAACTTCGGTAACATCACAGCCGGACTCTTCGGTCATGAAATGGGCTTGCCTATCCATCGCTTCATCGCAGCCAACAATGCCAATGATATCTTCTATGAGTATCTCCAGACCGGCAAATATAATCCACAGCCAAGCAAGCAGACCATCGCCAATGCTATGGACGTGGGTGATCCTTCAAACTTTGCTCGCATCTATGACCTCTACAAGGGCAACCACGATGCCATCGCTGCATACATCAGCGGAGCTACCTACAAGGATGAACAGATTGCAGACACGATGAAGAAGTGCTATAATGAGACCAAGTATGTACTTGATCCTCACGGAGCTTGTGGCTATCAGGCATTGAAGGAGCAATTGAAGCCAGGTGAGGTCGGTGTATTCCTGGAAACAGCTCATCCAGCCAAGTTCAAGGAAAAGGTGGATAGCATCCTCGGAACCGACATCGAAATTCCAGCCCGTCTTGCAGAATTCATGAAGGGTGAGAAGAAGAGCATCCAGATGACCAAGGACTTTGCATCATTCAAGAATTATTTGATGAACGAATAAATATGAAAATCGTTATCTTAGACGGCTATGCTGCCAATCCAGGAGATTTGGATTACCATCTCCTGGAACAGCTTGGCGAGGTAGTGGTTTATCCCCGCACTTCAGATGATGAAAAAGTGGAACGTGCCAAGGATGCAGACATCATCTTGTTAAACAAGGTACAGATGGATGCAGAAACATTGGCGCAGCTTCCTAACTTGAAGTACATCGGAATCCAGGCTACTGGTTTCAATGTAGTGGATATAGCTGCTGCCAAGAAACAAGGTATCATCGTTACCAACATCCCTGCCTATAGCACGGATAGTGTGGCACAGATGACCTTTGCCCTCATTCTCGCTGTTACCAACCGTGTAGAACATTACACTCAGGAAAATAGAAACGAGCGATGGGCTTACAACAAGGATTTCTGCTATTGGGATACCCCCTTAATGGAACTTGCAGGCAAAAAGCTTGGCATTATGGGATTGGGCAACATCGGTATGAAGGTTGCAAATATCGCCCGCCAGTTCGGTATGGACGTTTGCGCCTGCACCAGCAAGAACTCTTGCGACCTTCCGGAATGGATTCAAAAGGTCAGCAAGGATGGACTGCTTGCCACAAGTGATATTCTCACCCTGCATTGTCCTCTCTCAGATGATACCTATCACCTTATCAATGAGGAGAGTATCGGAAAGATGAAGGATACAGCCATTCTGGTGAATACTGGTCGCGGACCATTGGTAGATGAAGAGGCTGTTGCAAAGGCTTTGCACGACCAGAAACTCGGTGCTTATTGTGCGGACGTGATGAGTCAGGAACCACCTTCTAAGGAGAATCCTCTTTTCAAGGAGCCTAATGCCTATCTCACTCCACATATTGCCTGGGCTACCTTTGAGGCTCGCGAGCGCTTGAATAAGCAGGTAGCAGCTAACGTAAAGGCCTTTCTTGGGGGAAACCCTATCAATGTGGTGAACCCATAAATTGTATATTTATTTCAATGAAATAAGTAAACCGCTTATTCCCTAGATTTTATGGGGGATAAGCGGTTTCATCAGCTGTCTCACTGGAACCTATCACCTTCTTATCAGAATATAGATGATAACAGGTGCACCAAAAAGAGGAGTAACGGCATTGAGCGGAACGATTCCCCCATCTGATGGCAGTGAACAGAGAAGATTGCATAGAAGGGCAATAGCCGCTCCCATCAGCATTGTAACTGGCAGAAGCTGTCGATGATTTTCCGTACCAACCAGCAGACGTGCTATATGAGGAGTGGCAAGTCCAATAAAGGCTATAGGACCACAAAAAGCAGTAACTACTGCAGTAAGCATACCGGTTATGATGAGCAGGGCTATTCGAAGTTTCCTGATAGGGAAACCAAGATTCTCAGCATATTGCTCCCCCAACAGCATTGCATTAAGAGGCTTGATGAGTAAAAGGGAAGCCAACAGACCGAGGATGGCAAATGGCACAAACCATCTCACCTCGTCCATAGAAACATTGCCGAAACTTCCCATTCCCCATATCAGATAGGATTTCACCCCTTCTGCCGTACTGAAGAAATTCAATAACGAGATGGCGCTACTGGCAAGATAACCTACCATCAAACCGATAATAAGAAGGACTGTATGACTTCTAACAATGGCAGAAAAAGCTGTGATGATTCCCATTACCAGCATTGCACCTGCAAAGGCTGACACCAGAATAGCCATGAACCCACCAATAGCATAACCACATTCTTCATCCAGAAAACCCAGACAGAGATTATTCAGACTAATGTTGCCTCCAAAGGCTAACATAACGATGGCAACAGCCAAGCCTGCTCCACTGCTGATTCCAAAAACATCCGGTCCTGCCAGAGGATTACGGAAAGCTGTCTGAAGTAGTAAACCGCTTGTGGAAAGAGCTGCACCAGAAAGCAAAGCCGTGATGGCCTGCGGAAGACGTGATTCGAGGATAATATAGCCATAAGTATCAAAGATAGCCTGATTCCCCGTCAATGCACCTACCACCTCCCTGTATGGAATGCTGACGCTACCCCATACCAAATTGCCGAAGAACAACAGCATGATAGCAACTGCCAAGACAATAGAGATAATGACTTTGTTCATGGTTTCTATTGTAATTGACGATGATAGAATCTCAAAGCTCCCAACATTCTGATATCCTTTGCATACTTCGAGAACTTAGCGTGATCAGCAGGATGTGAAAGGAGGATAAATTCACGAAGCAGGATTTCAGGATGAAAACCGGTGAGTTCAAAATAGGGTTCTGTACTGGTATCCACCTCGTAAATCTGCGAATTGGCAAAGCAATGAAGAGCTTTGTAGCCATCATACTCCTGAAGCAATTGGGCACGTGTTAATGGTGCACCGCCGAAATACTTGAATGCCCAGACATCAATATCTTTGCCTTTTGAAAGAATCTGCTCCGGACTCATCGCAAGACTTCCACTGTGCAAATCGTCTTCAAAGACATAACGGGCGTTGGCATCCTTTAGCAAAAT
>OLIS01002192.1_pt1 | contig 12994 bp, 9 predicted proteins | sample 1601351 | NCBI WGS metagenome assembly OLIS01 (sample SAMEA2452122, study PRJEB22498) | human gut metagenome | biome: human feces; feature: human gut; material: feces | place: Australia | collected 2012
TACCCACGCACCCACATTCTTGAAATAACCTCCCACAGATGGCACGGATCAACACTGATATTTAGGTCGGTGCAGCAGAGACTGCTGCACCCCCTGCAAGAACTTCTGTGTATTCCGCGTGTTCTGTGGGAGAATACTGCGCACCCTAAACATCTGTGAAAATTTGCAATCCGTGAGAGAACAATCATAACACAAAAAGGTCTGCCTCCCGCAAGGGAAGCAGACCTTTTATTTATTTGGTCTTTATCGTAATGTCTACGAATGTCGTAAGCTCTCGCACTGAAGCGTGAAGAGCTTACGCCGTGAGACCCATACTTGCGTATGGATTAGAGCTGAGGACCAGCAGCAACGAGAGCCTTACCAGCCTCGTTGTTTGTGTACTTAGCGAAGTTCTTGATGAAGCGAGCAGCGAGGTCCTTAGCCTTCTCCTCCCACTGAGAAGCCTCAGCGTAAGTGTCGCGCGGATCAAGAATCTCAGTAGCTACACCAGGAAGCTCTGTCGGAACCTTGAAGTCGAACATCGGGATCTGCTTTGTAGGAGCCTTGTCGATGTCACCGCTGAGGATAGCGTCGATGATACCGCGTGTGTCGCGGATAGAGATACGCTTGCCTGTGCCGTTCCAACCAGTGTTTACGAGGTAAGCCTTAGCGTTGTTCTTCTCCATCTTCTTAACGAGCTCCTGAGCGTACTTAGTTGGGTGCAGCTCGAGGAATGCCTGACCGAAGCAAGCAGAGAATGTCGGAGTCGGCTCTGTGATGCCGCGCTCTGTACCTGCCAACTTAGCTGTGAAGCCAGAGAGGAAGTAGTACTGAGTCTGTGCCGGTGTCAGGATAGATACTGGAGGCAGTACGCCGAATGCGTCAGCTGAGAGGAAGATAACCTGCTTAGCAGCTGGTGCAGAAGAACCCGGCTGGATGTTATTGATGTGGAAGATCGGGTAAGAAACACGTGTGTTCTCGGTAACGCTCTTGTCAGCGAAGTCGATCTTGCCGTCAGCAGCAACTGTTACGTTCTCGAGGAGAGCGTTGCGGCGGATAGCGTTGTAGATGTCCGGCTCTGACTCCTTGTCGAGGTTGATAACCTTAGCGTAGCAGCCACCCTCGAAGTTGAAGACGCCGTTGTCGTCCCATCCGTGCTCGTCGTCACCGATGAGGAGACGCTTCGGGTCGGTAGACAGAGTTGTCTTACCTGTACCAGAGAGACCGAAGAAGATTGCTGTGTTCTGACCGTTCTTGTCGCAGTTAGCTGAGCAGTGCATAGAAGCGATGCCCTTCAACGGGAGGTAGTAGTTCATCATAGAGAACATACCCTTCTTCATCTCACCACCATACCATGTGTTGATGATAACCTGCTCCTTAGAAGTTACGTTGAATACAACGGCTGTCTCTGAGTGGAGACCCAACTCCTTCCAGTTCTCAACCTTTGCCTTAGAAGCGTTGTATACAACAAAGTCAGGCTCGAACTGCTCGAGTTCCTCTGCTGTCGGACGGATGAACATGTTTGTAACGAAGTGAGCCTGCCAAGCAACCTCAACGATGAAACGAACAGCCATACGTGTATCCTTGTTAGCACCGCAGAAACCATCTACTACATAGAGGTTCTTGTTGCAGAGCTCTTCCTTAGCGATAGCCTTAACCTTGTGCCAAACTTCCTCAGACATCGGGTGGTTATCGTTCTTGTACTCCTCTGAAGTCCACCATACAGTGTCCTTAGAGTTCTCGTCCATTACGATGTACTTGTCCTTAGGAGAACGACCGGTGTAGATACCTGTCATAACGTTTACTGCACCAAGCTCTGTCTGCTGGCCTACCTCGAAGCCCTCAAGACCTGCCTTTGTCTCCTCTTCGAACAACTGCTCGTAAGAAGGATTGTGAGCGATTACTGTAGAACCAGTAATGCCGTACTGTGTCAAATCTAACTTTGCCATTTTTAAAAAATAATTATTTAGATGTGAATTGAATTATCCTTTAATTTCCACCGCAAAGGTATTAAAAATCTTCAATAAACCCATATTTCACACGTACAAAATTTGCATCGCATTATCTTATTTTTGTTAAATAATCAGAAATTGCGGCGTACGCGTGGCGTATTGCAATACGCAGTTTGCAAATTGTAGTCAATTGACGTTTTGCTTATTTGAATGTTATAAGCCTTTCCATCTCGCTAACGAACGACTCAACCCTGTCGAAATAGGGCATCACCTCTTCTTCTGTTGCGTCGTACATATCGTCATAATCGCCAGACTGCCTCAACTCGTAAAGACGCGAAAAAAGTCTGCCATAAGACCTGTCCAACAGTCCTGTGGCTACAAACTTCTCACCAATAAGATGTATGACTCCAGCATGAGTCTTAGCTGTAAAACCTTTATCTAACAATAATGCTGATGCCATATGAAAAACACTATAATAGAGCCGATTGCCTGTAAGATTCCAGTATCTCAGTTTAGATATTTCGCGCGCCTCTTCAAGACTCTTGCGTGATTTCTCTATCCTATAAGCTATCACGTTTCTTCTCATTTCGGTCTCTAACATAGCTCCACTCCCTCTCTCTCTACATTCTCATAAAATGGGCTTCCTTTGCGCATAGCCCAATCCTTCATTGAATATACTATCGGATGAATCATCTGATTGATTTTCCAACCTAATTCCCAAAGAGGATATGAATAGTCATCGTGATCGCCTTCCTCTACCTTATCCTTATTCAAAAGCACAAGAATGTCCCAATCCGAATTTGCCATAGCTTCATTTCTGGCTCTCGAACCAAAAAGTATAACCTTGGCATCTTTCGGAATAATAGAGGAAATCGTCTCTTTGATAGAGCGAATTACAGCATCGTCCGTGTGTTCTAATGAGAGTCTATTCATAACTTTATATTTATATCCATTGGCAAATATCGTATTAATAATCGAGAAATCAAAATAAAACGGATGGATATTTTCATATTCGGTGCAAAATCATTAAAACATGCGGATTCTATGAGATAATATTCGTAACTTTGCACTCAACTTCCCACATTATATATATTCAAAGCGATGTAGAATGGATATAATGTAGAGTAATTGAAGCGATTAAACAGAATAAAAATACAACGAAACAATGACAATAGAACAGCAGATTATCAACGCTGCCCAGGCGGCAGTGAAAGAGCTTTACGGTCAGGAAGTGGCAGAGAAGATGGTGCAGCTTCAGAAGACCAAGAAGGAGTTTGAGGGCAACCTCACGCTCGTAGTGTTCCCGTTCCTTAAGATTTCGCGCAAGAAGCCCGACGAGACGGCGCGCGAGATTGGCGAGTACATCAAGCAGAACTGCGAGGCTATCGCCGACTTCAACGCTGTGGGCGGTTTCCTCAACCTCGTCATCGACAAGAAGGCGTGGCTCGCGCTGCTCAACGAGATGAACCTGAACGAGAAGTTCGGCGAGAAACCCGTCACTGAGGCTTCACCACTGGTGATGATCGAGTACTCGTCGCCCAACACCAACAAACCGCTCCACCTCGGACACGTGCGCAACAACCTGCTCGGATGGTCGCTGGCGCAGATCATGGAGGCCAACGGCAACCGCGTGGTGAAGACCAACATCGTGAACGACCGCGGCATCCACATCTGCAAGTCGATGCTGGCTTGGCAGAAGTTCGGCAACGGCGAGACACCTGAGACTTCGGGCAAGAAAGGCGACCACCTCATCGGCGACTACTACGTGGCGTTCGACAAGCACTACCGTGCCGAGGTGGCTGAGCTGAAGGCGAAGTTCGTGGCTGAGGGCATGGACGAGGAGCAGGCTGAGAAGAAGGCGAAGGAAGAGTCGCCGCTCATCAAGGAGGCTCACGAGATGCTCGTGAAGTGGGAGCAGAACGACCCCGAGGTGCGCGCGCTCTGGAAGAAGATGAACGACTGGGTATACGCCGGATTCGACGAGACATATAAGGCGCTCGGCGTGGGCTTCGACAAGATCTACTACGAGTCGAACACCTACCTCGTGGGCAAGAAGAAGGTGGAAGAGGGATTGGCTAAGGGTCTGTTCTTCCGCAAGGACGACAACTCCGTATGGGCTGACCTCACCGACGAGGGTCTCGACCAAAAGCTGCTGCTGCGCAGCGACGGCACCAGCGTATACATGACTCAGGACATCGGCACAGCCGAGATGCGCTTCAACGACTTCCCCATCGACAAGATGATATACGTTGTGGGCAACGAGCAGAACTACCACTTCCAGGTGCTCTCTATCCTGCTCGACCGCCTCGGCTTCAAGTGGGGCAAGGAGCTCGTACACTTCTCTTACGGTATGGTGGAGCTGCCTAACGGCAAGATGAAGAGCCGCGAGGGTACGGTGGTAGATGCCGACGACTTGATTGCAGCTATGGTGGCTGACGCCAAGCAGACAAGCGAGGAGCTGGGCAAGTTCAAGGACATGAGCGAGGAGGAACGCAACGAGATTGCTCGCATCGTGGGTCTCGGCGCACTGAAGTACTTCATCCTTAAGGTTGACGCTCGCAAGAACATGCTCTTCAACCCAGAGGAGTCGATCGACTTCAACGGCAACACCGGTCCGTTCATACAGTACACATACGCACGCATCCGCTCTATCCTGCGCAAGGCTCAGGCTGAGGGCATCAACATCCCGGCTACTCTCGCCGACACAATGCCGCTCAACGAGAAGGAGATTGAGCTTATACAGAAGCTCAACGAGTTCGGTGCGGCTGTGGAGCAGGCTGGCAAGGACTACTCACCGAGCGGCATCGCCAACTACTGCTATGAGCTGACAAAGGCGTTCAACCAGTTCTACCACGACTACTCTATCCTCGGTGCCGACACCGAAGAGGAGAAGGTGGTGCGCCTCGTTCTCGCACAGAACGTTGGCAAGACGCTGAAGAACGGCATGGCACTGCTCGGCATCGAGGTGCCGGAGCGCATGTAAAGTAAAAGAAAAGCCATCTGCGTCGGTCGGTGCGGATGTCTGCGTCGGTCGGTGCGGATGACACACATAGCACAAACACACATAAAAAAGCCACGCTTCCCATCGAGAAGCGTGGCTTTTTCGTAGGAGGGTATGGCATCCTGCCATACCCACGCAATTAGCATGTTTAAAGAATAACGCTAACCAGAGGCAGCGGATACATAACGCTAACCAGAGGCAGCGTGATACATAACGCTAACCAGTGGCAGCGTGGGTATGGCAGGATGCCATACCCTCCTATATTACTTAACGACAACCTTGCGTGTTGTGCCGTCAGACATGCGAACGATGTTCACACCCTTCTGCGGAGCAGCGAGCTGTGTGCCGTCTACTGCGTAGCGAGCTACCTCTACGGCAGCGGCGTTTGCAGCGGCATCGTTGATGGCAGTCTCTGTAGCCTCGTGGATGAGCTGCAACTCAGACGGACCACTGTACCAGTTGTACTCGAGGTTGAGGAAGAGCGACTTGTGGTTGTTCACTGCCACTACACGCTGATAGATGTTCTTCTTAGCATAGTCAGCTGGCAATGTGACACTTGCCTTAGCATCCACCAAACCAGGCTGGCACTCGATGCAAGTAGCGAAGGCATCACCCTTCTTCAGCTGCTGTGTCACCTTGAGGTTGTCGATGTAAAGCACGCTCGGTCCGTCGGTTGCGTAGATAACAATCTTCGCGTCCTCGTAACCCTTGCTAAACTCGCACTCTACATTCTTCCAAGTCTTCTTGTCGAGGTCGAAGTGCTTACGCTCCACCTCCTCGTACAGACCCGTTTCGGGGTTGAACGCAACCATAGCTGCGACGGCGTTCACCTGATACTCCGGATAGTTGTGCTCCTTGTCGAGGTCGTCAGATGCGTAGTCGCCCCAGAGCGAGACATTCAGCTTCACGCTACTGTCGGCAGAGATGTTGAGTACGGGAGTCTCAAACTTTGCGTAGCGTTTCAGGTCCTCACCAGTCTCAGCATCCTGAACATTTTTTACAACGTCATAGAAGTAGTTCCATCCGTCGACCATTACATATCCTCCTGTGAGCGGTGCCCAATAGGTAGCAAAGCAGCCATTCATGTTTGTGCCCTTAGGATAGCCCTTAGCTTGAGACAGAAGATTCTTAGGTTCGTTGCCCGGAGTCCAGTCCATTTTCGAGCCGTTCGCGTCGGTTACGCTGTTGAAGTCCTCGTCGATGAGTGTGAACTCACCGTCGTTCTCAGCGATGCGGTCCTCGTACACATAATAATTATAGAAGAGTGCGTTTGGAATCTTTTCCCATGTAGCGGTGTAGCTACCGTCTGCAGCTATCTCCACGTCGTCTGGTGTAGGCGACTGTAGCTCATTGAGCACTACGTTGCGTGAAGGCTGCGACTTGCTTGTGCCGTCAGAAGCCGTCACGTTGTAACGATAGATTACGCCTGGTACGATATTGCGCACGGTGCAAATAGTATCGGTGGTCTCGAGGTCGGTAACAACCTGCTCACCAATATTACCCTCTTCGTCCGATTTATACACATTGACATAATACTTTGTTGCGCCTTCAACCTTGTTCCAGCGTGGGCGGAAACTTGTACCTGTATAGAAGAGGTGGCGCAGCACGTTAGGCGAGCCAACGGCTGTCTTCTCGTAGTAGACCTTAAAGTCGTCGAGCAGCACCTTCACGCCGTCCTCCTCGCGGAAGATGACGCGTGTGGCTTTCTTGCCCTGCTCAAAGCGCAGCGTGAACTCCTTCCACTCGCTTGTCATTTCCTTCACGTTGCCGAACCCCGTATAGACAGGGTTCTTCGGGTCGGTAACGTCCTGTGTGGTATAACCCAAACCAGCATAGTCAGGTGCGTTATTGATAAGACGAGCGCGGAACGACACGAAGTAGATGCCGTTGTCAGCAGATGCGTCGAAAACGGGAGTGTTGAAGTGCGCAGCGTAGTAGTCGTCTGCTCGTGTGTTATTGAAGTAGATCATGCCACCAGCAGGGTAAACCTGATACGATCCCCATCCCGGTGTCTGCGTATAGTCGGGATTCACACATGAGTAGAAGATGTCGTTAGACGGCATACCAGTGCATGTGTTGATGTTGAAAGAGAGGTCGGGGTTGTTCTCCGAGCCTGCAGTCATCTTCGAGAAGTCCTCGCTGAGGATGATCATCTGTTGGGCATTTGCCTTTGCCGCTTCCTGCACGGTCTGCGCATTAGCGGTCTGCGTTGCTACTGCCGTCGGAGCGGCGAGCAGGACAGCAAGAGCTGCTGTCAAGCAATGAGTTTTGTTCATGTTCTATTTATTTATGGAGTTGTTATTCTGTTCAGTATCTGCTTGCGCAAGCGTCGTGCTGGTATCCACGATGCTGCCCAGCCTATCAGTATCACGGTGATGAAGACAACAAGCACATCCCAATAGTGAACGCTTACGGGGTAGGCGTTGACGATGAATGTGCCCGAGCTCTCGCCCATCTTCACGAAGCCGAACGCCTGCTGCAATCCGCATAACGCCAGTCCCAAGCCGATGCCGATAAGTGCGCCGACAGCCGATATGATGCGACCCTCGTAGAGGAAGATGCTCTGTATCTGACGGTCGTTGGCTCCGAGGTTGTGCAGCGTGTTGATGTCGTTCTTCTTGTCGATGATGAGCATCGAGAGCGAGGAGATGATGTTGAAGCACGCCACGATGAGTATGAACGTGAGGAACACGTAGGCGAGTACCTTCTCTATCTGCATGATGCGGAACGTGTCCGCCTGCTGCTCGAAACGGTCGAGCACGCGGAACTTCTCGCCTGCCGCTGCCTTTATCTCGCGCTTCGCCGTGCTGAGGTCGGTGCCTGGCTTCAATCGGAGTTGCAGGGAGGAGAGCATACCGTCCTGATCGAACAGCTGGCGGGCGAAGTAGATTGACGTGATGATGCGGTCGCGGTCGTACTTGTTCTGGTTCACAGCGTAGACAACGCCGGGCGAGAGCAGCGAGTCGACTACGAAGCCGTCAGTCGGCGTATCGAGGTCGGTGAGCTGTCCACGGCGCACGGGGGCGTAAATCTTCAGATAGTCTGTCCAACGAGCGCCGAGCCCCAAGTCCTGCGCGAGGCGTATGCCTGGCACACCGAAGTAGAGGTTGGCAACACGCAGCGTGAAGTCGCCGTCGCCATAGAGTATGTCGCTGATATTGGTGAGCTGGTCGAAGTTCTCGTCCACGCCCATCACGGTCACCATGCGTTGGCGGTCGCCGTAGACGGCTATCGCCTGATCCTCCACCACGTCGGTAGCCACGTCCACGAAGTCGAGATGACGTATTCGGTCGAGCTCCGGCGCGTCGGCATTAATGGTCTTGCCTTTCACCGGCACCACCTCTATCTGCGGGTCGAAGTTGGTGAAGAGCGATGCCACGAGGTCGTGAAAGCCGTTGAACACGCTCAGCACAATCACCAGTGCCATCGTGCCTACAGCTACGCCTGCCACAGATATGAAGCTGATGACATTGATGGCACCCACGCTTTTCTTCGAGAACATGTAGCGGCGTGCTACGTAGAATGAAAAGTTTCGTTTCATGATTTTATGTGTTGTTATGGTGAAGTGTTGAGGTGTTGACATTAGTTTATAGCTAAATGACAAATCTCACCACCTCAACATCTCACCACACCAACCTTATTTTTTCAACAACTCATCAATACGTTCGATGTAGTCGAGCGAGTCGTCTACGAAGAAGCGCAGCTCGGGAATGATGCGTAGCTGGTTGCGCACGCGTGTGCCTAACTCGTAGCGGATAGACTTCTCGTTGGCAGCCACGTTCTTCAGCAGTTCGTCCGACTTCTCCGAGGGGAAGATGCTGAGATAGGCGGTGCAGATGCTGAGGTCGGGCGACACACGACAGCGTGTAACGCTGACCATTACGCCGTGCATGGCGCGGGTCTGGCTCTGGAATATGAGGCTGAGCTCCTTCTGCAGGAGACGTGCTATACGGTTTTGTCTTGTTTCTTGCATAGTTCTTTTTGTCTGTATTATGTTAATTATCCTACTCTTTTTCTGTTATTTATCCAATTTATGCAAAGTTACTGTAAATATAATAATGTACAAAAGTTTTTTAGTTTTTTTGTGTATTATAGGAGGGTATGGCACCCTGCCATACCCACGCAGCCACCCACAACAGAGACAGAGAAGCAAGAAGGCATAAGGATAGCAGAGAGGAAGGCGGCGTAAGGATAGCAGAGAGGAAGGCGGCGTGGGTATGGCAGGATGCCATACCCTCCTAAACAAGAAGCGCCAGAACTCGAACAAGTTCTGACGCCTTACTATATGCCGTAAGCGTGCTTAGAGCACAATCTTCTTCACGAATGTCTGCTTGCCCTTGGTCAGGCGCACGATGTACATGCCTGGCTTGAGGTTGGTGTTCGCTACAGCCTTGCCGTCCACGGTGTAGACGCTGATCTTGCCGTCGAAGTTCAGTGCGTCAATGTAGCCGTTGAGGAAGGTGATGGTAGGTGTCTCCACGTTGTTGATGTCGCGGATGGCTGTCTCTGTGGGCTGCATCTCCTTGATAGGCACCTCTACCACGTTCTCAACGTACTTCGAGTTGCGATCGATGACGAAGGCGATGAGCTTCAGGTTCTTGTAGCTCTGTATGTTTTTAGACAGGTTCAGCTCCACGGTGTGGCTGAATGCGTCACCGCTATTTATCTGCTTCGGGAACACGTCGCTGATGCCCTCGTTCACCTCGTAGCCCAAGCGAATCACGTGCTGAAGGTCAAGTTCTACCTCTTTCCCCTTTTTCTCCCAACCGTAGTACGACTTCACCGAACCGGCATAGGCGTTTCTCTGCTTGTAGCCCTTCACGTCGTTCTCAATCACGGCGAAAGCCAAGCCGTAGTTGGCGTTGGTCTGTTCGCGGTTGAACTTCATAACTGCCGTTGCGGTCACCTTCGAGTGGTCGTCGGCGGCGAAGTTGGCGATAGCATCAATGCCCAGCACAGAGCCTTTGTTGATGAACGCCTTCACATAGAGTTCGTTTTTATCGGTAATGTCAAGACCGTTTGTACGGCGACGGTCGTAAGTACCTCTCGGGAAGCCATTGCCTGCGCTGTATGTATATGACGGACACTCCAACTCGGTAGGTGTGCCGCTGTAGCAATGCTTTGCCATAGCCACGAACTGTCCGGGGAACTTGGTGTGGTTCTGCGATATCTCCTCGATGCCACGCACGCACCACGGGCACTTGATGCCTGTGTACTCCTCCATATATACACGCTTTACGTCCTGCACGTTGGCAGTGACGATGGTCGAAGCGTATGTGTTGTTAGCTGCGTAAGCATCCTCCTTGCCGTTCACCTCTACGAGGCGCACTTTCATATTCTCGCAGCCTTTTGCATCGGGAGCGTTGCAGGTGATGGCGAACTCGTCCTCAGCACGCGCAGCGACGGTCTGCTCGATGTCTGCGAACTGCTCTTCTGCGTTGCCGATGGTGTAGCCGATGCGTAGCGATGTTATCTTTGCAGCTGCGAAGTTGAGCAGCTTGCCCTTTATCTCGTAGGTGCTACCAACGTTTGTCACCACCTTTTTCACGCCACAGATAGCCACATCAACTGGTAGCTCTGTGCCTTCTACGCGCATTTGCAGAGCGAGAGCCGGCGCATTGTCGGGAGTCTGCTTGGTGTTGTCTGTCCATCCTTTGCCGAAGTCGGTAAAGTTGGCACCTTCGCAGTATTCGTCAGTAACGCCTACGACGTTGATGTCGCTTGTGAACTCATAGCCCAAGTAGAACGGTTCGCCAGTGATGGTGTATGCCTCGTCGAAGAACACTGAGTTGAGACCCTTGTTGCCCATGTCCGCCATCTTCTCCGTAGCATACGCACCGTTGAGGTCTTTTGCCACGAACGCCTTCACGGTCTCAGCCTTGTCGGTGAGCGAGAAGCGCATACCGGTCACCTTCAGACCCTTGTACATCTGTGCCACTTCTGCAGGAATGTATATGGCAGCCTTGCCCTGACGTGTGCCGATGCTACCATACGGAAGGTCGGCTGCCGTCTTTCCGGCGTAGCCCCAGTAGGTATATTTTGCGTTAGCCGCTGTCACAGCGAACAGCAGCATAAGCAGTAATGAGGTTATCTTCTTCATAATTTTTTCGTCGTTTTAATTAGTATGGTTTAGGTTGTTTATAACATTATCTTCTTCACGAAGTTCTGCTTGCCGTTGGTGCCACGCACGATGTACATACCACGAGCGAGCGAAGCGTTCTTCACGAGCTGTCCGCCTACAGTGTACACCTGCAGTGTGCCGTCGAAGCCGTCGGCAACGATGCTGCCGTTGCGCAGACTGAGGTCTGGTGCCGGTGTAGAGATGATGTCGGCGATAGATGTCTCGCCAGCCTCAAGCACGGGCACCTCTACGGCGTTCTCCACGTAGCCGTGGTCGCCACGGTTGATGATGAACGCTACTACCTTAATGTTTTTGCGGTTCTGCACGTTCGACGGAACGTTGAGCACGGTGTTGTGGTTGTAGATAGTAGTGCTGTACACATCGTTCACGGGGATGCTGTTCTCGATGCCGCCTACAATGCCGAAGCCAGCACGAGCCACATGATTGAGCGTAACCGAAACCATCGACGGCTTGCTCTCCCATCCATCGAGCTCGCCAAATTTGCCATTTGCATAGCCGTTGTTTTGCTGATAGCCTGTCACGCCGTCCTCGATGATGGCGTATGCTATACCGAAGCTGCAGTTGGTCATATCCTTCACGAACTGCACATTGGTGTTCACATTGATGTGTGTATAGTCGCCTGCCACGTAGTTAGCCTGAGTCTCGATGCCGGCAATGGCTGGACACTTCTCAAGGATGGCATCCATGTACTGGTATGTTGTAGAGGGAATGGGGTCGAACACAGCGCGGCGGTCGAGTGCTGCCTGCGGATATACGCCCCAGTTAGCATATTCGTACGACGGACAGCGCAGTTCCGACGGTGTGCCATCGTAGGCGTGCTTAGCGATAGCGATGAAGTTGTCGGGGTACTTCTCCTTGCACTTCTCGATAGAGACGATGCCGCGCGGACAGTTGCCGCAATAGATGCCGGTAGCCTCCTCCATGAGCACGCGCTTTGTTGTAGATATCGAGGTCATCATCACGTTGCACTCCGCTGCGTCGTTGGCTGGGTTCACATCCTCATCAACCACAACGCGCACCTTCAGCTTGTGTGTGCCCTTGGTCTTGATGCCGGGATGAGTGAAGCTGAACACGTTCTCGCTGCGGTCGCCGAGTGTCTCGTCGAAGTCGACGAACTGCTCCTCGCCTCCGTCCACGCTGTAGCCGATGCGGTAGCTGTAGAGCTTCGTAGCCGAGAGGTTCACCACCTTAGCCGAAACGTTGAACGGCTCGTTCTCCTTTGTAGCGATGTCGCGCAAGCCCATCACGCTGAGGTCAACGGGCAGGTTGTCTGCCTCGATGCGTGCAGTGAGCGAGAGAGCGTTGGCTCCATTGGCGGCGTTGTCAACCCATCCGTTGCCGAAGTCGGTATAGTTAGAGTAGGCTGTCTTGTTGGCTACATAGCCTATGCATGCGTCCAGTCCGCTCACTTCGTAGCCGATGTAGAACGCCTCGCCGGTGATGGTATATGCTGCGTCGAACTTCACGATGTTGTTGCCCTTGTTAGCCTTGTCGCTCACTTTCTGTGCGAATGGTGTAGCGTTAAGGTCGGTAGTAGCGAACACGCTCAGCTTGCTTGCCTGGGCAGCTAAGCCGACACGCACGCCTGTGAGCTGACAGCCCTTGTACAGCTGCGCCACCTCAGCAGGGATGTAGATGGCAGCCTTGCCATAGGCTGAGGAGCCATAAGCACCTACGATGTCTTTGTCGCAATAGCCCCAATAGGCGAACTTTGCGTTTACTGCTGTCGCAACGAGCAACAGCATGAGCAGTAGTGTAGTGATTTTCTTCACATTACGGATGTTTATAGTTATTTCTTCAGGATGTGTATTGCTATTCTTTACGGATGTTTATAGCTCTCTCGATGCGCAACAAAATTACTACTAATCCTTAATTCCGCAACACTTTGATTTAACTTTATTTATAAGTTCCTGAGCAACA
>OLIS01002204.1_pt1 | contig 12939 bp, 10 predicted proteins | sample 1601351 | NCBI WGS metagenome assembly OLIS01 (sample SAMEA2452122, study PRJEB22498) | human gut metagenome | biome: human feces; feature: human gut; material: feces | place: Australia | collected 2012
CTTCGAGAATCTCGGCAAAGGAAACATGCTCGTTGTCCCAGTCGAAATCCACCCAATAGTTGGTGCCGCCACCTTTAGCCACCATTTCAGCCGCCTCTGTGCTGAGCGCATCTCCACGGCGCATGGTAGCAGAGAGGGTAAGCTGATGACCCTTGATTTCGAAGTCGCGCTTCAGGCTTCCCTCTTTCCATTTCTTCAGGTTGCCAATCATACAGAGCCATGAGCAGTGACCCGAAGTCTGGAACATCAGCTCATAGTCGGTAGGTGCAGCAGGTTCCATCAGGAACACCTCGATGAGTGCTCCCGTCTCCTTGCGGAAATGCATGCGCGCCTGGATTACCTTGGTATTATTGAATACCATCATGGCACCCTTTGGCAGATAGTCGGGAAGATGGAAGAATACATCATCGCTTACCTCACCATGCTTATAGACCAGCAGTTTACTGTGGTCGCGCTGTGAGATAGGAAACTTGGCGATGCGCTCATCTGGCAAATCGTAATTATAATCACTAATCTTAATATGTTTTGTATCCATTACTTTCTTTGAAAATTGAACTTTTTATTTTTGAAAATATTGATGCCCCCAAGAAGGCTCACTGCCTGATTACAGCCCCGTCATCAGAACGACGGCACGCAGGATGACATATACGAGGGTGAGCATCAGGACGGTCATAATCATATCGATGTCATCGCAATCATATCCCGTACTGGTATATTGATTCGAAACATACTTGATTTCCGGTGACATACGTCGGTACATACGATGGAAGAAAAGATATACCAGCGTACCAACCACCATGCCCAGCAGTATGCCGCAAACGATGTCCAGCGGATAATGAACGCCCAGATAGAGACGGGTCCAGCAGTTCACCAGCGACCATGCTACCAGGGTGAAGGTGAGCATCCAGCTCCTTACAAGCAGCGAGAAGAACACGGCTAACGCCATGGTGTTGGCTGCATGCCCCGAACAGAAACTGTAGTCCTTCAGACGAAGATTATCCACTACCTGTACGGAATATTTTACCAGCGGATCGTTGGAAGGTCGCCATCTGGCCGCCAGCGGTTTGATGATTCCCTCGGCAATGCCATCTGCAAAAAGAATGCACAGGAATGCGCAGCCTACAATAAGACCAATCTGCCCGATTGTCTCATTATTGCGCATCACGATGATAAAGAGTACAAGATAGAGTGGTATCCAGGTGAAACCCGAAGTAAGTGCCATCACCAACTGGTCGAGAATCACATTGTTACTGCCGTTGAACCACTGCAGTATCTGAAAGTCAATATCTTGTATCGAACTAAAATCCATTTACTTATTGTTTTATATTTAATGTTGAATGTAGAATGATATCAGTGTCTGACGCTCCATCCACTTCATTCTCCTAGATTTCCTCGAGATGCTTGGTCTCGATCCATCCCTCTCTTCCATCGCCTACGCGGATGCCACGCCAGTCGGTCATACCCTTGTCGATGATATCTACACGGGTACCCTCGTGGAGTACAAACTGATCGGTACTGGTCTTGGCAGGCGTCTTCTTGATGTTCACGGAAGGTGAGATGATGATGGCACCCTTGCGGTTGTCGAGCGCCTGCTTCTGCTGATAGGCAAAGAGATTGCTCAGCAGGAAGACGAGGAAGAAGCCGATACCGCCAAAGAAGCCGATCTTGCGCATCAGGATGTGCGGACCGAAGAGATAGAGCAGCACGAGCAGCAGCGCCATGATGATGGAGATGATACCAGTCTTCGCCCAGTTATCTACACTCGTGAAGTTGACCAGCGCCTTATACCAGGTAACGAAGAACATTTCGCTTACCGGGGTAATCTTGTCGATGGTCTTGCTGCGTGCAAACTGGAGATTGAAGTTGATGTCCTCATCTCCAGGCGAGAGCAGACGGGCACGTTCATAGTTGAGCACCGCCTTGGTGATATTGTCTGTACGATAGTAGGCATTGCCGAGATTGTAGTAAATCTCGGCAGAGGCACCATTCTTGAGCAGCTCTTCGTAGTCGCGGATAGCCTGCTGGTAGTTGCCCTTCTGGTATTCCGTATCGGCATTGTTCTTGGTGATTGCCGATACCGGAGAAGCGCCGAAGCCCAGCATCGCCAGGAGCAGCCATACGAAGGAATATCCGGCAGGATGCTTCTTGGCGTTCTTGCGAGTCGCATTGATTGCATTTTCTATTTCCATAATCGCTGTCATTGCCGATTCGAAGGTACGGTTCATATTGCCGGCAGGATCGCCTGGAGCATAACGCTCGAACTCGCACTCATCGAGAGCGGAAGTAAACTTCTGTATTGTAACATCGTCCACATCGTGGGCGAAGAGTTTCTCACGGACATTCTCACGAGAGAGCTGCTCTACCGGCATGTTCAGCTTGTAGCTCATATATCCCCAGAGGGCACGCATCACCTCATCATAGAACTCGCCCTGCTTGCCCTGCAGCATCAGCTTGTTGGCCATGCGCAGACGCTTGGTAGCTATCTTGCCCGCCTTGTTGGAGCGCTTCTTCACGATGTCGGCATTCTCGATGGCTCTGCGGTGGAATACCACCAGCAGCACGAAGAAGGCGATGAGCGGAATGAGCAGACAGATCCAGTAGCCGAAGCTTCCGAAGAACATATCATCTGCCTGATGCTGTGAGGTCTTGCCCAACATAATGGTATGGATATCCTTGTCCTTGCTGGTATAGTCAGCCGACTCGGATGTTGATCCATCTCCCTTCTCCACGTTCAGAGTGAAAGGTTGGGTCTTGATGGTCTTATACGCATTCTTGCCGGTATCATAATAGGTGAACTCCACGGCTGGAATGGTATAGCTGCCCTGATTGCGAGGAACAGCCAGGAAATCGTAGATCATATTACCCTCCACTCCATTGGCGGTGAGTCGGGTCTTATCTGTTACCTTGGCATCATACTTGTCGAAATCCTTCGGGAAATTCACTACTGGCTGCTTAAGCAACTTGAGGTTTCCAATACCTCCCACAATCACACGGAGCGTGATCGGTTCGCCTGCCTTGATTTCCTTCTTGTCAAGACAAGCTGAGATATTGAACTTACCTACTCCACCCGAGAAGTTGGCAGGGCGCTGAGGCAACGGATCTACCTGCAGGGTGATACCCGGAGCCTTGATGTCCTTCTTTACCTCTACATATCCGGAGCCACCATTGAAGAAGGCCTCCATAGGATCGACATTGCGGTTCTGCTGTACCACGATGCCCTTGAAGGTGATGGAAGGAATCTCCAGCTTACCGGTCATCTGAGGATACATCACATACTGGCTCCAGGTGACACACTTGTAAGGACGGCCGTTCACCATTTCGGTATGGAAAGTCTTCTGCTGTGGCAGAGGCACTTCCTGGTTGTGGAATCCCTTCAGGTCTGGCATCTTGCCTTCCAGCTGGGTGAGTTCCACCTGTGTATATACCTTGTAGGTAAGCAGGATAGGTTCCTGCTCGTGTACTCTCTTCTTGTTGGCAGACACCTTGATGAAGAGGTCGCTGCCCGAGATGGCAGAGCCTGCGGTACGCATACGAGGTTGGTCGTAGCTATTCTGTCCGTGCATGCTAGGAGCGCCGTTGGTATGCTGGGCGTGACCCGACACCGTAATCCTCACGGCGTGAGAAGCCAGGCTCCTGCCTCCTACGACGGCGTGGGAAGCACCTATGTTGAAGGTACCATTCTTTGCCGCATAAAGGGTGTAGGTGATGGTTACAGATGAAGAGGACGAGGTATGTCCGTTGATCATCTGATAACTGGATTGCGAGGATGTGTAAGGGCCTGCAATGACTTCGAGTCCATCCTGCACCGCACCCATTCTGAATTCCTCTACATCACGGGTGTTGATGGTATAGGCGACACGGAAGTTTTCTCCAGCCGCTACGTGCGATGGAGCCGACACGGAGATATGCTGGGCCACCGCATGCACCTGGTAGCCTAGCAAGCATATCAGCAATATCATATACCAACCTATTCTTTTCATATCGTATCTTAAATAATAGCTAAATATTATATGTAAACCGTATTTTTATCTCATCTAATCTTTTACCAATTCTTGTCGTAAGCCTTCCTGCGTGGCTGGCTCATCGCCTTCTGCAACTTGCGCTTGGTGGCTTGTTCCTGCTGAACGGCGGCATTCAGGAGCTGCTCGGCATTCTCGCGGCTCATCTTGTCCTGGTTCGGCTGGTTTTGGTTCTGATTATTCTTGTTATTCTTATTCTTGTTCTTGTCGTTCTTGTTCTTATCGTCGTTTTTATCCTTGTTGTCTTTGTTCTTGTCCTTATTCTGATCCTTCTTGTTCTTGTCCTTATCCTTGTTGTTCTTGTTCTTATCCTTGTTTTGCGGATTGTTCTTGAGCAACTTCTTGCAGAGGGCAAGATTATAACGGGTCTCATTGTCCTGTGGATTGCATCTCAGCGCCATCTTGTAGTATTCGATGGCCTGGGCATATTCACGATGGTTCTGCATGATTACGCCCATGTTGTGATAGCTGGCAGCACGGCGGAGGCGGTTGGTTTCCAACTGGGCAGCATTGGTAAACTGCTGTATCGCCATGGAGTCTTTCTGCTGCGCCATGAGCGCACAACCAAGATTGTATATCGCCTGTGGATTCTTCTGATTCTTGGAGATAGCCTTGCGATATTGGGTTTCTGCCACTGCCCATTTCTGAGATTTGAAGGCACGATTGCCCTGACGGATCAGGTTGCGATCAGTCTGGGCTCCGGCTTGTGCCGTACCCACCAGCAACATTGCCACTGTTACTATTATATAATGTATATACTTCATTTTTACATCTATATTTTAAAGCTTTTGCCCTTTCAGGGCGCCTTGCTACTACTCGCTTTACCCAGGGCGATGCCCTGGGCTAAGAGCTTCTGCCCTTTCAGGGCGAATAGGTGACAGCCCAGACTTATGAAGCTGCTTTATTTCGGCAGCTTCAAGGAATCCCTTTTGAAGAACTTGATGTTCCGGAGCAACGGATTCTTTACTTCCAGCATGCAGACCTCGATGATGAGCAGGAGGATGATGAGAATGCCCACAGCCTGAAACTGTTCATCATAGGCACTGTATATCACGCTGGTCATATCACCCTTCTGCAACTTGGTAAGGTCATCATTCAATGCCTTTTCTGCATCACTTGTATTATCCACATGGATATACTGACCCTTGCCAGCCTGCGCCAGTTCGCGGCACATCTGCTCGTTGAGGGCAGTCATCACGGTATTGCCTGCGTGATCCTTCAGATAAGAGCCATCGCCCATCGGGATAGGAGCACCCTTGGTATTACCGATACCGAGGATAAACACGTTGATGCCCTTCTTCTGGGCAATCTCGGCTGCCTCCTTGGCACCATCCTCATGGTTCTCACCATCGGTAATCACGATGATGGCTCTACCCACATTGTCCTGCTGGGTAAAACTCTTGGTGGCAAGCGAGATGGCATCGCCGATATTGGTACCCTGAGTCTGGATCAGCCCCGGTGTGATATTCTGCAGGAACATCTTTGCCGATACATAATCACTGGTGATAGGCAACTGCACGAAGGCATCGCCTGCAAAGACAATCAGTCCGATCTTGTCGTTGCTGAAGTTATCTACCAGATTCTCTATCAGCATCTTGCTCTTGTCGAGACGGGAAGGAGCCACATCCTCGGCAAGCATAGAATTGGAGATATCGAGACAGATCATCGTCTCGATGCCATTACGCTTGTCGTGAGAAATCTTGCTTCCCATCTGAGGGCGAGCCACCATCACGATGACGAGTGCCAAGGCTGCAAGCATCAGCACAAACTTCACCGTAGGACGGTATTTGGATATGTCGGGCATCAACTGCTTGAGCAGTTCCGGATCGCCCAATCTTTTCAGCTTAGCCTTTCGCCTTCTCCAGCCTACCAGACGAACCAGTATGAGCACCGGTATCAGCCAGAGCAGCCAGAGAAACGTAGGATCTTCAAATCTTAACATATTTATATGATGTTATAATCTATATTGTCTAAACTCCTCTTTCATCAAGGAATTCTTCTGAACCAAGTGAGGCGGAGCAATATCTCCAGGAGCAGTACCAGGAGTGCACCCAGGGCAAAAGGCTGATAGGCCTCATAACGCTTGGCAAAATGCTTCACATTAAACTTAGACTTCTCCAACTTGTCGATGTCCTTGTAGATTTTCTTCAACTCGGCAGTACTCGTAGCACGATAGAAGTTTCCATCGGTGGTCTGAGCGATGTCGCGCAGCGTCGGGGTATCGATTTCCACCGGGATATTGACATACTGTACGCCTCCTGCCACAGGCATCGGATAAGGCGCCACCTTGTTGGTTCCCACTCCGATGGTATAGACTCTGATGCCGTAGCTCTTGGCTATCTCGGCAGCGGTCATAGGCGAGATGTCACCCATGTTGTTACTACCGTCGGTGAGCAGGATTACCACCTTGCTCTTTGCCTTGGAATCCTTGAGTCGGGTCACGGCGTTGGCAAGTCCCATACCCACAGCGGTACCGTCGTCGATGAGTCCGCGAGCCGCAATATCGGTGCGGGTATCATGCAGGAGTCTGAGCAGACTGGCATGATCGGTGGTCATCGGACATTGCGTGAAAGCCTCTCCGGCAAAGATGGTGAGTCCGATATTGTCGGTAGGACGGCCTGAGATAAACTCTGTGGCAACATCCTTCGCCGCCTCCATACGGTTTGGCTTCAGGTCCTCGGCAAGCATAGAGGTTGATACGTCCATGGCAAGCATGATATCGATACCTTCTACGGTCTTGTTGTCCCAGGAATAGTGGGTCTGCGGACGGGCCATAGCGATGACGATGAGCACGAAGCAGATGCATCTCAGCACCATCGGCAGATGGATGAGTCTGACGCGCATGCTCTTGGGAGCATACTGATAGATGCGAGTATCACTCATGCGCATCGTGGGCTCGCTCTTCTTCCTGCCCAGGAAATACCATAATATATAAGGTATCAGCAGCAGGAGCAGCAGAAAATATGCTTTACTTGCAAATTCCATTTCTTAATTTCTTTTTATTGTTTACATCACCAGCATCACTACCTGATAAACGATGTAGCCGAAGATGGCAACTACGCTGATGCCGCCCACCCAGAGCAGGGTCTTGATGAGTCGGCGCTGCTGCTGCGACTTCTGGTCTTCGGTGCTGAGCGTTGGAACGACCTTCTCCTCCTTAGGCTGCTCATCGGTCTTCGTCTGGTCGATGAAGTTGATGGCATTCACCAGGTTGGCATCGTTCTCGTTCATCGGAATCTCGTACTTGGCAAACTTCACCAGGTCGGCGGTGGAGAAGAGCATTCTCAGCTCGTCTATCATCTTCTGGTCGCCCGAAGCACGCAGGTGCTCGATGATTTCTCCACTGGTCATCTCCATCGCATTGAATCCGAAGCGGCTCACGATATAGGCACGCAGCGTATTGGTCAACTGGGTGTAGTACTCTTTCTGAGTCTCCTGGTTGGCACTGGTATGATGATGCTTGATGTCATTGATTTCACGCAGCGCCTTCTCATGGGCAGGCACCCTCTTTACGATGCGAATGCGGGCGATGATAGGCTTGTTCTTCTTCAGACGATTGCGGAGATAAATCATTGCGCCACAGATGATAATCATTAGCAGGCTCAACCAGAAGGCGAAGCTCCACTCACTCCACTCGAAAGGATTATCCTGTACACCCTTTGCCGGATAGAACTGGTTAGGATGCACCGTATCTACCGGAACGGTGAGCACCTTCAGCGCCAACGGATTTCCGTGATAGCTCTTGCCGTCGATCTTCACATCGAGTGCAGGAACCACATACACCTTCTCATCGAAAGAGGTAAGCGTATAGTCGCGGCTCACCTGGATGCGGTCATCACCCATCTGCATCGTGTCGCCCTTGCTCTGCTCCACCACCTCTACACCAGGTACAATCTGGTCCTGAGGCTTGAAGGATGGCAGCACGATTCTGGCACCCTTCCGGGCAGTAGCCTTGAGGTGCAGGATGGTCTGCTGTCCGATAAGCAGCTGCAGGGAATCCATGCGCTGCTCCACGGTCTGACCGAAAGCCAGCGTAGAGCAACCCATCAGCGCCATCGTCAATATGATATTCTTTATTTTCATGTTATCTTACTTTAGCCTCTCTGTTTGAACAGCATCAGGAGCGCCTTCGAGAAGTCCTCGTTGGTGGCTACCGAAGTCCAATCTACCTTGCTCTTGGCAAAGAGCTGTCGCAGATTCTCCTGCTGTCGCAACCAGTTTTGGGTGTGAGCCACTCTCAATTTCTTCGAACTGGTATCGATATACATCTCGTGTCCCGTCTCGGCATCCATCACCTTGAGCAGTCCCACGTCGGGCAGCTGCTTGGCACGTGGATCATACACCTGTATTCCCACCACATCGTGCTTCTGGTTGGCTATCTGCAGCTGGTGCTGATAGTCCTTGCTATCGTAGAAGTCGCTGATGACGAAAGCCGTGCAATGGCGCTTCATCACCCTCGTGAAGTATTCCAGGGCACATCCGATATCGGTACGCTGACTCTCGGGATGAAAGTCGAGCATCTCACGAATGATGTAGAGGATATGCTTGCGTCCCTTCTTGGGAGGGATATATTTCTCTATTCTGTCGGAAAAGAAGATGACACCTATCTTGTCGTTGTTCTGGATGGCACTGAAGGCAAGGGTTGCAGCTATCTCGGTAGCCAGGTCGCGCTTCATCTGGCGCATGGTACCGAAATCGAGCGAACCGCTCACATCCACCATCAGCATCACGGTAAGCTCTCGCTCTTCTTCAAAGACCTTGACGAAAGGGCGATGGAAGCGAGCCGTCACATTCCAGTCGATGTCTCTCACGTCGTCGCCATACTGATATTCGCGCACCTCGGCAAAGGCCATTCCCCTACCCTTGAAGGCAGAATGATACTGGCCGGCGAAGATGTTCTGGCTCAATCCGCGAGTCTTGATCTCGATCTTCCGAACTTTCTTTAAGATATCTTGTGTATCCAACTTAATTTACTTTGAATTTTGAACTAAATCAAGGCACTTCAACCTTGTTGATGATGCGGCTGACGATTTCCTCGCTGGTGATTTCGCTTGCCTCTGCCTCATAAGAGAGGCCGATGCGGTGGCGGAGTACATCGTGAGCCACGGCACGCACATCCTCAGGAATCACGTAACCACGGTGCTTGATGAAGGCGTAGGCTCTGGCTGCCTTGGCAAGTGAGATGCTGGCACGAGGACTGCCGCCAAAGGTAATCATATCCTTCAATTCGCCCAGGCCGTAACGGTCTGGATAACGGGTAGCGAAGACGATGTCGGCAATATACTGCTCAATCTTCTCATCGATATACACCTCGTTGACGATGCTGCGAGCCTTCAGGATTTCCTCGGCTGTAGTAACCGGAGTCACGGTAGGCAGACCGCCCTGGATGTTCTCACGGATGATGAGCTTTTCTTCTTCGATGGTAGGATAATCGATGATAACCTTGAGGAGGAAACGGTCCACCTGAGCCTCAGGCAACTGATAGGTACCCTCCTGCTCTACCGGGTTCTGGGTAGCCATCACCAGGAATGGATTAGGCAAATGGAATGTCTGGTCGCCGATGGTTACCTGATGTTCCTGCATCGCCTCGAGCAAGGCACTCTGCACCTTGGCTGGAGCACGGTTGATCTCATCTGCCAGGACGAAGTTGGCAAACACAGGTCCTCGCTTCACATGGAAGGCTTCATCCTTCTGCGAATAGATCTGCGTACCGATCACGTCGGCAGGCAACAAATCGGGTGTAAACTGTATGCGGCTATAGTCTGCACTAATCAACTGTGACAATGTTTTGATTGCAAGAGTCTTCGCCAGACCCGGTACACCTTCCAGGAGAATGTGACCATCAGAGAGAAGACCGATAAGGAGACAGTCAACGAGGTGCTTCTGACCTACGATGACCTTGTTCATGCCCATTACCAGGTTGGTAACGAACTGACTCTGTTGTTCAATCCGGATATTCAACTCACGGATATCAATAGCTTCTGCCATAATCTTATTATCAATTTTACGTTTAATTCATTCTAAAAACTGAACAAAGGGCACTTCCAAAATGCCCTCCGTTCTCAAATCAAACGCAAAAGTACTCAATTATGAGCACAAAAGCGAATAAAGCTAACTAAATTATATTAAAAAAGTTTCACAAACGCTATTTTTAGAAACTTTTAATAAAGCAGGCACACGAAGCATCAGCGATTGCGATGCTTCATATACCATGGATGTACTAGGAAATTATACATCAGGAGAGAAACCACTGTCAATCCGAAAGCCGGATACAGAAGTTCCTTATACACAGGATTCAAGATCACCGAATCCACACCAAGGCCCTTCGGATACAAGTCCTTCACCAGCCAGAAACCCAATCCGATTCCTAAGCTCAATCCCAGTTCCCACGCCAGGAAGAAGGAGCTCATACTGGTGCCACGCTGGCAATGCTTGGCAAGCTTGATGTAGAAAAGCAGGAATCGGCTTCCGATGATGCCCACACCCAAGGCAAGCAAGGCAGGTACAAGCATCTCTTCGGCAAAATCCTGATCGCTTAAGGAAACAAATTCTGCTGCCGCGATCAATATCAGTCCCACGATTACCTGACTCTTCAGCTCTGCATCAGCAAAAACGTATTTCTCAGCCACCAATGCCAGAAACAGTCCGCAAAAAAACATCGCATAGACGGTGAGAGAATGAGGCAGCGACAGATAGAAGCCCGGTATCACCATGATGCATACAATATTGACGAACAGCGGAAATCCCTGAGGCAGGAAAAAGCGGTCGCTACTGATGAGTGACACGTTTTCTGACGGAGCCTTGAACGGGAACTTCACTCTGGAAACCAGCACCAAGGCAACCAATGCCAATACCGAGGCTACAGGAAAAACGACTTCCATACTGAAGACATTATAGACCAGAAGCGACAGCAATGGACCTACCGCAATGGAAAAGCGGGCAAACCAGGAGGTAATATAATTCGCCTCCGTACGCTGGAAAGATTCACAGGTATCGATAATCAGCGTACTCGCCAGCGACATCTCTGCCAAACCCAGGAAAGCGCCCTGAATCAGACGCATCACCACCAGCATCTCGAAGCCCACCTTGATATTCCAGAAGGTTTCCAGATAATAAAGGACGACGAGACTGACTGCCACACCCAGGATGGATATCTGGCATACCCGATTGCGACGATAGCGCTGCACCAGATAGGAGCAGAAGCCACCCAAAAGAAAGATGCCCAAGCCATAAGCAGCATAAACCACGCCAATCTGAGTAACGGAATATCCCTCCTTAGCCATAAAATAAGGTATGGTCAGGAGGAGCATGTAGATGCTCGTCATCAGGAAGAGATTGGCGAAGCAGAGACGCCAGAAGTCACGGTGCCACAGATTAAAATGCACCGGGGTATTTTGCGTATCCATCTTAGTAGCTCTCTTCTGCGCTTGGATACTCCACGCTCTTCACGGCGTCGATATAAGCCTTTACTCCCTTCTGCATCTCCTCGCCTACCTGGGCAAAATGACGCAGGAATTTTGGCTTGAAGCCCTGGGTCATACCGAGCGCATCAGCATAAACCAAAACTTGTCCATCACAGCCGTTACCAGCTCCAATACCGATAGTTACAGCGTTTACCTGACGTGAAACTTCAGCCGCCAGTTTGGCAGGAACCTTCTCCAGAACGATGGCAAAACAGCCAGCCTTATCCAGAGCTTTAGCATCGCTGATCAGCTTCTCTGCCTCTGCATCCTCCTTGGCACGGATGCCGTAACCACCAAACTTATTCACGCTCTGAGGAGTAAGTCCAAGATGGCCGCAAACAGGAATACCGGCATTAATGAGTGCCTGAACAGTATCCAGGATTTCCACGCCACCTTCCAGCTTCAGCGCATCCACGCCTGTCTCCTTCATCATTCGGCAGGCATTGCGCAAGGCATCTTCCTTGCAAACCTGATAGCTGCCGAAAGGCATATCACAGAGCACGAGTGCATGATTGCAGGCGCGGGCCACACTGCGTGCGTGGTAAATCATCTGATCTACGGTGACAGGCAATGTATCAGCATTTCCAGCCATCACATTGCTAGCCGAATCACCTATCAGGATGGTATCGATGCCAGCAGCATCGATGATGCCCGCGGTAGTGAAATCGTAGGCAGTAAGCATCGTAACCTTCTCACCTGCCGCCTTCATTTCGGCGTAGGTCTTGGTTGTGATTTTCTTTTTGTCTGTAGATAAATATCCCATATAATTGTGTTTACTAAAAGTATTATCTTAATCTCTTTTCTACAATCTTCTCCAGGTCATCGTATCCGAATCCATTGTAATCGGCTATCACATAGTCACTGTATGGCTGGATGCTCTCTGCAGAATTGGTAGTAGCGAGTCCGAGGGTAAACGCACCCGAAGCTCTCACAGCCTTCAGTCCGTTGAAACTGTCTTCCAGACCTACACATTCCTCCGGCTTTGCTCCGAAACAGGCAGCACCCTTGAGATAACAGTCTGGATCCGGCTTGCTTTTGGCAAAATCTTCGCTGGTGAGCACGCGGTCAAAATAGGTCTTGAACTCAGGATGATGCTTATACACCTGCTCCATCTTCTGCAGATTGCTGCTCGTCACCACTGCGCACTTCACGCCATGCGCCTTTACGTCTTTCAGGAAAGTTTCGAATCCAGGAATGTAAGGATACGACATATTCAGCTCGAACTCATCGAGCCGGGCTGTTATCTTAGCCTGTTCCGACTTGCAATCGGTGTATCCATCAATATGAGCGAATGTGGCATCATCAGAGAAGTACTTGTCGTAGATCTGAACCAGGGTCTGTCCCTTGATGCGAAGCGCAAAGTCAGGCATCTCCGGATGATACTCCCTGCCTATCATTCCCCAGAACACGGAATACTGGCTTTCGGTATCGAAAACCACGCCGTCTAAGTCGAATAA
>OLIS01002217.1_pt1 | contig 12862 bp, 9 predicted proteins | sample 1601351 | NCBI WGS metagenome assembly OLIS01 (sample SAMEA2452122, study PRJEB22498) | human gut metagenome | biome: human feces; feature: human gut; material: feces | place: Australia | collected 2012
GTTTTCACACCGTTTCCGGATATACTATTCATTTTCATGAAGAGATATCGATATCTTCCTTGTTTCCATAAAGTCACCATCCTTTACAGCAAGTTCCCCCACTGCTTATTGCTTTTCGCAATTGAAACAGGGGACTTACTTGATTCGGTTAAAAAAAGAGATGCCCCAATGACATCTCTCTTAATATTCCCGCATATCCGGTTCTTATTCTTTTTTCTCTGCCTCTTTGGCCTCATTCTCCGCGCGGATAGTACGGATGATCGCTTTTCGTTGATTCTCCAGATGATGGAAAGAAATATCCTGCGCCTTTTGCACATCTCCTTCACGGATGGCTTTTACCAGCTCTTCATGCTCACTAACCAGAAGATTTCTTGTCTGCTCATCCTTCAGATACTCTACACGATAACGATACATCTGCTCACGGAGATTATTTAGGACCTGATTCAGACGCTTATTATCAGAAGCCTGATAAATGACCTCATGAAATGCAACGTCAGCCTCCGCAAGCTTAACAAGATTTCCCTCTGCGATCGTATGTTCAAACTCCTTGGCAGCAAGCCAGAGTCTCCTCATTTCTTCTTCAGTCATACGGGCACAAGCTTTCTCAATAGCTACATTCTCAAGAGCAATACGGACCTCCAGAACATCATTCAGATCCTTCTCTGTGATATTGGCAACCTGGGCACCACGTCTCGGGATCATCACTACCAGACCTTCCTGCTCCAGCTTACGCATTGCCTCTCTGATAGGAGTTCTGCTCACGCCAAGTCTCTCTGCCAGCGCAATCTCCATCAGTCTCTCACCAGGTTTCAGTTCGCCCTTCAGGATTGCCTGACGCAGCGTATTAAAAACCACATCCCTTAATGGAAGATATTCATTCATATTTACTGAAAAATCACTTGTCATTTGTATTCCCTCCTGCTTTCATTACTTCTGTGGCAAAAACCGTCTTCGCCAGCCGGCTCTCTCTGAGAACCTCTGCTGCCGCCTCCATCTTCTCACGATCATCAAAGATTCCGAACACTGTAGGACCACTTCCACTCATCATCGCCTTTAACGCACCATGACTCTCCATCAGTGCTTTGATTTCGCCAATTACAGGATATTTCTCTATAATTCCCGGCTCAAAAACATTTCCCATCTTCTGTGTCATTGCCAGAAGATCTCCACGTTCTATATCTCCTATCATCCCGTCAATATCCGGATGAGAAGAAATCTTATCCAACTGAAGGCTCTCATAGGCAGCTTTGGTGGAAACATTGATTCCGGGCTTACCGATCAGTACAAAACAGTCCGGCACCTGAGTGATCCTGGTCAGTTTCTCCCCGATTCCCTCTGCCAGGGCAGTTCCTCTCATCACACAGTACGGAACATCTGCCCCGATATTCACAGCACGATCCATCAGCTCCTTCTGGCTCAGTCCCAGTTTAAAAAGCCGGTTGATCCCCACCAGTGCAGCTGCCGCATCCGAGCTTCCGCCTGCCATACCTGCTGCCACAGGAATAAATTTCTCAAGATGGATATCCACACCACCCTTAACCTGAAATTCATCCATCAGAAGCTTCGCCGCCTTATACACCAGATTTCGTTCATCATTCGGAATATAGGAATAATTGACAGACAGGGAAATCCCCGGCTTCCTCACCCTCTTCATCTCCAGAACATCATACATCTGTATCGTCTGCATGATCATCCGGACTTCATGATAGCCATCCTCTCTCTTTCTGAGAATATCCAGTCCCAGATTTATCTTCGCCAATGCACGTAAACGCATAAAATCCTCCGTTTCCAACAATATCATCCGTATATAACTGTACTTTCGCAATTATATTTGTACTTTGTATACAATAAAACTCTTTGCGCATATTTTAAATCATTTTTTTTTAGTTTTCAATATAGGAGTTTTCATTTTTTCCGGAAATTTTTTTCATTATCATCCCTGCCTGACAAGAATTAACGACTGCCCCGGCTTTACCTCTTTTTCCGTAAGACTGTTCACACCCGAAATCTCATCCACAGTTGTATAAAATTTCTTTGCAATATCCCACAGAGTATCTCCGGCCTTTACAATATAGACCGTAATTCCCGGCATACTTTCCAGTTTCTTACGATCCAGCGGCTGTTCTTCCACAGATTCAATAAGCTGCTCTTCCCACTGTCTGAACACAAGCACATTCAGTCCCACCGCCGCCTTGACTTCAATCTCATCCCCGTCTGCCATTGCAGTGGAAAGCTGTTCAAGGTCAGCCTGAAGTAAATATGTGCATTCCTTCCCGATCTCTTCTGCCTCGATCAGATGGGTAAACGGAAGCATGGCATCCATAGAATAAAACGGCATTTCATCATTTCCAATAATATACAGGATCTTGAGTGCCACAATTCCTTCTGCCACAATTCCCTTATCCGTAATCCTGGTCTTATCTACTTTTACCTTACCGCTGCTGTGGCAAAGCTGCAAAACTTTTCCCTGACTCTCCTTAACTTCTATCCGGTCTGTCAGACGACACCTGGAAAAATTCCGTACCAGAAGACTTTCCAACATTTCCTTTTTCCGATGAAGAACACATTCTTTGTGTGGGCTGTATGCATCAAGAAGAAGTTCATGCTCCTCTTCCCTGTACATTTTCATATTTAATTCCAGTACCACATCCACCTGCAGGATACGTTCTTCACCATCCGGATCAGGCTTTACCTCTATCCCCTGATGAAGAAGAGACACCTCAATATGTGGGATCAGATCTTCCATACAGCCACTGCATTCCATCTCATTGGAAAAAGGCATGGTATACTCCAGCCACTGAGGTGGATTCTCCTCTTCATACCCTGTATACAGAAGAAAAACTGCAAGCTCTCCTTTCACCCGGAGTTTGTTCTCTCCCGGCCGCAGGTCCAGATTCCTCGGTTCAGCCATATACCACAGAAGGTTTTCTACATTCGGTCTGTTTGACGCAAGAGTAATATCATCCTTAATGCGCAGAGTATCTTTTTTATGTACACGAAGACTCATAAGCCGGATTTTCTCCGTTTTCACAGAGACTTCCTGATCCTCTGCGGAAACCGGAAGTTCAACGACTGCCAGTTCATCTACCACTGCATAAAAAGTTACAATTGCTTTAATATTCAGTTTTCTGGAATGGATCATATGAACACTGAGATCCTCAATCTCCCATTTCAGACACAGCTTATCTCCCCCTTCGATTCCCTCCAGATTAATCATCTCATCCAGCGGAAGCTTCGCAGAAAGGCTGTAAATCCTGCCCTCTTTTTCCCCCACATAAAGCAAATCTGCATTTAATGTCCCTTTAAGAAGCGCTCTTCCTTCACTCAGTCTCACTTCCTCCATGGAAACATCCGCTTTGCTCTGCACCAGTCTCCCGATATCCGGTTTCACATCGGGCACATTATAGTCCTCGTCAAAAGTCGCCTGCGCTGCCGCTTTGTTTTTGATCCGCAGCATCTGAATACTTTCTTTTTTTAATTCCAACCTGCTTCCTTCCTTTCTCTGTTTACTTTATGATAAAACCCAAAAATTCTATCGGTTTCTCTGTTTCTCTGATTTTCAGGACAATACAGGGATAAGACGGTTCACTGCCTGCATCCGCTTTCTCCGGACCTATCAGCCTTGTCTTGCAGAATACTGCGTTCTCTGATTCGGAAACCTCCTCCACCTGAATACTGTACCCTCCTGTAAGCTGCTCTCCATATCCCTTCATCAGATACCTTATATCTCCCACCTGATAGGTCATCTGAAATACTTTCTTTTTCTTCTGTTCCATCAGTTCTGAAATCTCTTCCGGAATTTCCTCCTGCTTTACGATCGTATATTCCAGAGGTGTACGTTCGCCCTCCTCAATCCTGATAAACTGACAGCCCGCCGGCAAAAGAGCCAACAGCAACACACAGAGCAGTCCTCCTGTCCTTTTGCCCATAATGCACCCCTGCTCATTCTTCGCTAAATATTCTATGCCGGATACAGCCCTGTTATTACCATACTCTATGCTATATATCCGACAGTAACTGCTTTTCTGCAGGAAAGAATCCTGTCCTGAGTGCTTTATTTAATGTCAAAAAATCATTATACTATGATTTATTTCTTGCAGGATATCTCATAATTCCTTATAATAACTTCTATACTTATATATGGGCATCAGCATTATATAATGCCCGGAAAGGAATTAACGAATGATACGATTTATCCTCGTCTGTATTGTTGTGATCGGATACCTGATCCTGTCCATCCCCATCCTGTTGGTCGAATGGATCATCGGCAGATTTTCTCCTGAAAAGAAGGATATCAGCTCCCTTAGGATCATCCAGGCAGTATTCCGATTTATCCTTAAGATCACCGGTGCAAAGATTACTGTGATCGGAGAAGAAAATGTGCCAAAGGACACACCTGTACTTTATATCGGCAACCACAGAAGCTACTTCGACATACTTCTTACTTACTCCCGCTGTCCGATCCGTACAGGCTACATTGCCAAAAAAGAGATGGAGAAAATTCCTCTTCTTTCCACATGGATGCGTTATCTCCACTGTCTCTTCCTTGACAGGAAAGACATCAAACAGGGACTCAAAACGATCCTGACCGCAGTAGACAAAGTAAAATCCGGAATTTCCATCTGTATTTTCCCGGAAGGAACCCGAAACAGAAATAAAGATGAGCTGGACATGCTTCCCTTCCATGAAGGAAGCTTCAAAATCGCTACCAAGGCCAATTGCCCGATCATCCCAATTGCGATCAGCAATTCAGCCAACATTTTCGAGGCACACTTCCCGAAGATATCTCCTGCAAAAGTTGTAGTAGAATACGGTAAGCCGATCTATCCGGATGAACTGAGCAAAGAAGATAAGAGGCATGTCGGAGAATATACGCAAAACGTAATTCGCGAAATGCTTATAAAGAACAAACCACTGACCGAAAAATAATAAGACCATCGGCAGAGCGTAAAGACAAAAATTTACGCTCTGCCGGACTGTTATATATCAGAATTTCCATTGTATCTGGACTGATCCGGGAAATACCTTAAGTGACCTGATCATCTTATCAACTGTAAACCTCTTCTCCTCAAAATCAATCTCTCCCCACAGACTTATATTAGATGCTACCTTTTCCATCTGCTCCGGTGTCGCATGATTCTCCGCAAGCACCGATAATTTCTCCAGCTTTAACTGATGCATCTGGTCTATTTCTTCCACTCTCTGATTGATATAATCTATCAGTGTTTCTCCGGCACCTGCCAGAGAATCCACAAGCAGAGAAATCTCCTTTTCCATTTCCTCAATCTCCCTGTAAATCTGCTTTACCTGCGGATTTTCCTTTAACTTCGTATAAGCGACAGGAGACTGTCCTTCGCGCAGCTTACGTACCATCTCTTTATATACATAATTCTCCACATCTTCAGTATAAACCTTCCCGCACCCCGGGCAGGCTTTGTTGTTCAGACGCTTCGTACATCTCAGGTACTGTTTACCAGACTGTATTTTAATACTCATAAGTGCGTATCCGCAATTGCCACATTTCACTTTCCCTGCCAGCCATGTATTCACAGCTTTCCTATTGGCCTGAATCGTTTTATTTCTCATAAGCTTGATCCTGCAGTTCAGCCACTGCTCCGAAGACACAAGCCCTTCATGAGGTGCCACCACCAGCATATGACCCTTAAGATTTTGCAGCTTATCTGTCTGCGCATCCCGCCCCTGATAAAGATAACATCCATGAATCCCGTCAAACTGCTCCGGACTGCTTACTATATTGGTTCCATGGCTCCTGAAAAAACGGTACACATCCATATCAGCCCGCACATATACCGGATTTCTCAAAAGCTGGGCCAGCATGGAACGTATCAGTTCCTTTCCGTAGAACTGCACTCCCTTTTCCGCATAATATCTGGTGATATCCCCATAAGAAGTGTCCGGTTGTTCGTACATATCAAAAATTTCCCGCACAATTGCCGCTTCCCCGGGTTCTTCCACAAGCTTCTTTGTATGGATTCCCTCCATCAAGATCTCCTCAAGCCGATAACCATAAGGAGGCTTGCCGCCCATGCGAAAACCTTTCTGACTTCTGGAATAATATGCGTCGCTGACACGCTTCTGAATAGTCTCACGTTCCAGCTGCGCAAACACAATGCAGATATTTAACATTGCCCGTCCCATAGGTGTCGAAGTATCAAATTTCTCTGTAGAAGAGACAAATTCCACCTGATACTGCTGAAACAGATTCATCATATTGGAAAAATCCAGAATAGAACGGCTGATCCGGTCCAGCTTATACACAATCACTTTCTCCACTTCCCCTCTGCGGATATCTGTCAGAAGCTGCTGAAGCTGTGGTCTGACTGTATTCTTGCCGCTGTACCCCTTATCCTTGTACTCCTTGAAACTTCCACCCTTTAACTCGTACTTGCAGAACTCGATCTGACTTTCAATAGAAATACTATCTGCTCTGTCCACTGACTGCCTTGCGTAGATTGCATTGATTCTCTTCATAGGGATCCTCCTTTATGAAATGAAATAATTGTTGTTTTGCCGGGCAATGTTGTTACCGTTCACTCTGTCCGCAACACGTCTTGCAATGCACAGAATAAACAGTAACCGGCACTGTAACCATTCTACAATTCCTCCTAGAAGAAAAACCTGAACGATTACATTTTGTCAATACAATTACGATAACAAATATTTAAAAATGTGTAAATCGACTTTTTTCTATCTTTATGTATAGATTTTTCCGACAGTTCCATTGTATAATGATGTCATAAACATTCCTCTACAATCAACTCGTTCCTCTACTGATCATTTATAACTGTCCTGTACCGTTACCGTTCACTCTATACCTGTGTCACCGACTAAAAGGAGATTTCCCATATGAGAAGAAAATGTACCGATTCCCTGATATACTGGAAAAAAAATCCCGGCCGCAAACCTTTAATCCTTCAGGGGCTTCGCCAGACAGGCAAGACCTGGCTGCTTATGGACTTCGGAAATAAGCAATACGAACATACACTCTACATCAATCTGGAAACAGACCGCTCTGCTACAGACTATCTGTCTGTTCCACATGATCCACAGGAAGTACTGCTTTTTCTGGAAACCTGTGCAGGAAAACCACTGCGTCCTGCCTCTTCCCTTCTGATTCTTGACAATATCCAGTGCATTCCTCAGATTTCCACACTTCTTACCTCTATTGCCCTGGACTTTCCACAATATCACATTGCTTCTATCTATAAAAGTGTGGTTAACTCTGATTCTTTCTCAGTCCACGACTTTGATATCCTGACTCTGTATCCACTGGATTTTGAAGAATTTCTGTGGGCCAATGCTGAGTTTGCCCTTACAAGAGAAATCCGCAATCATTTCTCCGATTTCAGCTCAATGGGAAAGAAACTCCACGAAAAAGCCCTGTCACAGTTCCGTCTCTATCTGATCATCGGCGGAATGCCTGCTGCCATTATGGAATACAAAAAAGAAAAGAAGCTCCTGCTGGTACCTGACACCTAGCAAAAGCTCCTTACATCTGTATCCTGTTGACACCGGATTATGCTCATGCATACTGAAAATCCCTGCCTTCCAGCTTCTGTCAGGAGAAGAAACCACCGCCGGTACAGCCTGTATCGAAACCTTTCTGGCACAGCACTTTATCCGGAATGGCTATGCCCTCTCCTACTGGTCCAGCGGCAACCAGGCGGAAGTTCCCTTTTTACTGTCCAAAAACAGTCATTTTATTGCCATAGACTACCGCACCACCCCACATCAGAAGTGCAGGAACCTTATGCAGCTGAATAAATCTTCCCTCTCTCCTGCACCCACGCAAATGTATTTAATCTCTGCCGAAGACTTCAGGCAAAAAGAAGCTTATCGGATCGTGCCTTTATATGCGGTATTTTGCATATAGAACGTGGCAGATACAACAGGCAAAAGCAGACTCCGGCCGGTAGTTCTTCTCGCTTTCACATCTTCGGAAACGAAGAAAAAACATCTTCAGCCATATCTCTCTGATATGGCTGAAAACTTTTTACGCATTGTTGATGATTTTTCAGTTTGTCATTAACTAAATCTCAAACTCCTTATATAATTGTTCCCTGTATTTTTCATCTTCAGATGCCCTCTCTGCGTCTGCATAACGTTTGTCATTTAAAAGCATTTTCATAAGCATCCCAAGACGGTTTTCACCTTTCTTTATACCTTTTTTTTCGCCTTTCTTTTCGCCCCTTTTTTCGCCTCTTTTTTCACCTTTCTCTTCTGCATAGGAAATCATACTCAACATATCGGACACCTCCTTCTGTCGGATCTGACTGTCTGAATCCGGAATGTAGGATAGTACTTTCTTCTGATCACCGGAAAATACACCATATAAAAGATCCATCAGTCCCTTTTCATTTTGTTCTTCCCCGCCAAGCCGTACTATGACAACCTCCATAAGGTCTGCTTCCGCAGCATCGATCTGAATGTCAGGTATGCGGAAACCTTCATTTTTGTAATTATGTATCTTGTAATAAGATACGGTATTCTGCTGTTCTTTGGGAATATTCTCAAGACAGATCCAGATACTGTAGACCTTTTCCAGATATTTATAGCCTTTCCCCTTTTTCCCTACTTTATCCAGCTGTGCAGATAATTTCCGGCATCCGTAGTATATGCCTCTTTTAATAACAGGATACCCCGGCCGGTAGTTCTTCTGTAATTCAAAATCCACATGGAGATTTACCAAGATATTTCCTTTTTTCTTTGGAAGCAGCGAACGAAAAAGGATATCAAAAACTGCCGGTGCCTCATCTGTTGTGTTAAATTCCGCCTGTTCGCCCCGGATGCTTCCTGCCATGTCTTCCTCTACGAATGCTGTTCCGGTCCGGATTGTATCTCCCTCAATACAGTTCATGATCTCTTCCAGAGAACAGTCCCTGTATTCTGCTACGGTGTACTTTAGAATGTTACCCATAATCGGCTTATACGAAAAAATATTTTTCGCCGCTTTATCTTTTGTTTCTCTGCCTTTTAAGGTTCTCATTGTTGTAGAAATACTGTTTTTTACTTTCATGAGATACTCCTGCAAGTGAAATTTTCTATTTATATTTTTATGATACCTCAGAAATAAAACTTCGTCAAATGCTTCTTCCCGATTCGGGCAGACACCAGAGGAGGTGGCAGATTAGAGTAAATTTCCTTCACCAAAATCAGAACGGATTCCGATTTACTGCGTCAAATTTTCAGGCAGATCCCCTGGATATTTTATATTTTATGAGTTTTATTTTACAATCAGCGTAAAACCGGAAATTTTTTTCAATACATCAGCAGATTTATTTGCAATAACTGCCTGTTTTTACTACGATTGTCAACAATTATCCACTTATAAATCATAATATCCGGATATTCCTCAAGTTTGAAATCAATTCCCCATACGAAATTTTCTCAAAAATCAACCTGTCCACCACCCAAAGGGGAACTATAATCATGACAAAGATTAAAAACACAAAGAAGGGCATGGCAAAAAAGACATTAAGTATGTCACTTGTTGTTGCAATGCTTGCTACTTCTAATGTGCCGGTATGGGCTGCTGAGTTCAGTGATGGTTCTGAAACACCAGTTGCTACAGAAGCTCCGGCTACTGAAGCATTCTCTGATGAGACAGATGCTACACCAGTTGTAGAAGATACTGCTGTTGAAGCTGCAACAGAAACTGTTAGTAGCAATGCATATAATGTAAAGCCTACATTTGAAAATTTACCAGATAATAAAACTGTAGTATGGACAGCATCTGACGCTTCTGCTACAAAAAAAATAAAAGCTAAATTCACTGTAACAGCAGCAGATGGAACTAACACTACAGATATTAAATATTATTATGCTTGGAAGATTGGTGGAGTTGCAGTTAAAGAAACTGAATTTGATTTAAATAAGGAAAAATCTGCAGAATTGACATTAACTGCTACCGATGCTGGAAAAACTGCTGTTCTTTTCATTTGTGCAAAAGACAACACCGGAACAACAACATGGCACTATGAATCAGATGCAATCCAGATTAAAGCCGCACAGGATACAGAATTAGATAAACTTGAACTTTCCTCTACATGGAAGCCAGTATATAATGGAAAAGATCAGGTAGTTACTGCCGATAACATTGACTGGGCTGGTGTTACTGGTTGGAATTCTATGACTGATGACGAAAAGAAAGCATTCAAGGCAAATTACAAAATTTCTGTGAGTGGAGAAACAAAAAATGTAACTGATGATGGGGTTACAGTTACTATTGAATCTCAGAGACCAGGATATACAGGAAGCAAGAAATTAAACTATACCATTAAACCATTAGAACTTGATGGAACAACAAATAAAAAAATATCCGAACATTTTAAAGCTACATTAAAAACTACTAACTTTAAATATACAGGAAAGGTCATTAGAGTAAAAGCAGCTGATGTTACTCTGACTGATATTGATACAGGAGATGATTTATCTAATTATCTGCAGGCAGATGATAAAGGATATGTTTCCTTAAAAAATACTGCAGTTCAAGACAAAGGCGAGCATATTTTAACTTTAAACTTAATTAATGGACAGCCGGAAAAAGGAAATAAGAATTATACTATCGCAACAACTATAAATGATCCAGACGGATACAGAACAGTTAAAACATCCAACAAAGCTATAGTTGTAGCTCGCGATTTAGCAGATGTAAATATTTCAATTAAACCAATGGCAATCCCGGCAAACGGTGTTCTTGATGATACTAATCTGTTAATTACATATACTGATAAAGATACTAACGAAGTTTTAGATCTTAAGAAATCCGTAGTTGTTTCAACAGTTACTGGAGCAACTACGAAAGGTGATTACAAAGTAACAATTGCACCAAAGCCAAAGCAGTACAATGTAATAGGTGACGCCAAAACTGCAACTGCAACACTTGTTGCTGCTGACCTTTCCGGCGGAACATTCGAAAAGGGTTATGTAACTGGTAGTACAAGCAAATTAAAAGAAGAAGAGTACACTGGTTCAGCAGTTACAAAAACAGAAGAACAGTTAGGCGATTTTACTGTTGATGGTAAAATTATTGATAAGAGCTTATATACTATTGAATATGTCAATAACACAAATGCCAGTGCCATGACTGATTCAGATGCTGTACTGATCGTAAAAGGTAAAGGCAATTATGAATGAAGCACAGCTACATTTGGATTCACAATCAATCAGGCAAAGGTAAAAGCTGATACAGTTACAACAGAAAAGAAAGTAGAAGAAAAAGATACACAGAATGCTTCTGATTATAAAGACAGCTTAGGCCTTGTTGTAAAAGCTAAAAATGCAAACGGTAAAGAATTTACATTAGTAAATGGTACAGACTATACTGTAAAATACAGCTATAAAGATGATACCAAAAAAACTGCTAGCAAAGGTGGCGTGATTGTCGCAACAATCACAGTGACCAATAAGAACTTTGTTATCGATAATAGTGGAGAAACTACAATCGTCAAAGAAGTACCAATTTCCCATAAAGTTCTCAAAAACGAAAATATCAAACTGACAGAAACTTCTTTCACTTACAATGGAAAAGTAGTTGAACCAGATTTTGATATCGTCGTTGATGGACACTATAAAAATTTAAATGATTTCGACTATAAATTTACAAACAACATCAATGCTGGTACTGCAACCCTTACTGTTACACCAAAATCAGGTAATACTGAATTTGATCCAGAAGTATCCGCAAAAGCTACTTTTGAAATCAAACCAGCTGATGCATCTAAACTGGTAGGTGTAATCGCATCCAGACAGTATACAGGATATTCTCTTGAAATCCCGTCCGATGAGATTAACCTGAAATTAGGTGACGATGTGATTGATGCCGGCGATAATTTCAAACTCTCATATGGCGAAAACCTCAACATTGGTCAGGGAACTGTAACTCTTACACCAAAGAATGGAAACTTCACAGGAACTAAGACAGTTACATTTGATATTGTTGGTAAATTACTTGCTGATGGAACAATTACCGGTTATGATGCTAACGGTATTGAAACAGATGGTAACTGCACATATGATGGTACAGAACATAAATTTGCCAAGGTAGTTGCTGATATCAGAGATGGCAAGAAAAAACTTGTTGAAGGAACTGATTATGATTTAGTTTATGTAGACAATGTATATGGTAAAAAACTCACATCAGCTAATGCTCCAAAAGAAAAACAATGTGGTGCTGTCCTTGCTGTAGCAAAAGGAACATATGGTGGAAATTATACAGATAAAAATATAGACTATAATACAGGCGTAGTCAATGGTGTTTATACAGATGCTAACGGAAATAAGATAGCTAATGTAATTGCCGTTAAGACTTTTGATATTGCACAATTAAAAGTTAACCTTAGTAGTGTAGTTGTAAAAAATGCAGTATATGCAGGTGGTTTATCTGTAAAACCAAACGTTACTATTGTAGTTAATGGTGTAACTCTTGTAGAAGGAAAAGATTATACTCTGGATTTAACAGGATCTGATGATTTAGTAAATGCTACAACAGGAAAAACTAATAAAGTAGCTATCAGTTTTAAGAACGGATATGTTGCTGGCGGAGCAAGTGTTACAAATGCACAGACATGGGGAATCGATAAATTTGACCTTGCAAATGCAGATGTAACTGTTAAAGATGGAAAACTGTCTGTTAAATGCGGTAAAGTCGAGGTAGATACCGCAGACTACACAGCAACTGCAAACAATGACGGAACAACAACTATCGCAGCTGCAAAAACAAGCAAAAACTATACAGGTTCTAAAACTGTTAAAACAAACGGTACAACAGAAGCGGAAAAACCAGCAGCTCCAATGATCAGCAGCGTTAAAGTTGTTGGAAACAAAGCAACTGCAATCCTTT
>OLIS01002229.1_pt1 | contig 12815 bp, 15 predicted proteins | sample 1601351 | NCBI WGS metagenome assembly OLIS01 (sample SAMEA2452122, study PRJEB22498) | human gut metagenome | biome: human feces; feature: human gut; material: feces | place: Australia | collected 2012
GAGGTAAGGAAAGAAAACAAAATATAACAACCTCTTAGAAAGTGTGTAGATTATGTGTATTGAAATAAATTTTGACGAAAAACGTATATGCATTGATTATGTAACATCAATTAATTTTACAGAAATTGATTTTAATAAATATATCTTTTTTATTAGAAATAATGATATATTAATTAGTAGTGTTACAATTCCAGATAAACATATAACACATAGAAATTGCAATGTTGATATTGTTTATAATAAGAAACTATTATCATTTGTTGATTATATAGACTTTTTTGAATGGCATAATAAAAACCTCGTCAAGTGACGAGGCTTTTTTATTTTATCTATATTTTTTCATTAACATTCTATATCGATATTCAATGTATTCATCACTAAATATCGTAGGTAACAACATATCTTCGTTGAACGTCTTGTATATATCATCAAACGATTTGTGTCCGAGTTTTATTGCTTCAATAATCTTTTTTCCATAATGATATATATTAGATTTAACTTTTTGTTGTTGACATCTATTAGTTATAGCAATAAAGTTATAATTTTTATATGTGCATTTGAAGACGTAGTAAAATATATTTTCAATCTCAATTGCAAATAATACAGTGGGCTTACATTCTTTGAATATAAAATCATCATAAGAGGAATTAAAACAGTATTCGCTTTTAGTATAATCGCCTGTAGTAGCTACTTCACATTTGCCTATTTTTAACATATGGGGTATCTCAGTTTCATCTTCGTATGGCATTTTAGCAAAATCAACGCAGATTGTTGCTCCGTCTTTGAATTGCTTCGATTGTAATTTAATGATATCACCGGGTTTTAATTCAAGTTTATCAATATCAATTCCGAGCCAATCAAAATATATATTATATTTATTAATAGTGTTACCGATTAAAATTATCTTGCCATTTCTATGTCTAAATATAGTTGATATAAGACTTGTGAAGTGAGTTATTTCATCTTCGATATATCCGTATATAGACATTGGACAAAACTCTTCATATACAAGCGTGTGAATATTGTCAAACTGTTGTGATTTGTATTTTTCTTCAATCGCAAGTGAAAAAAAATGTCCAAAAACTTTACCTTTAAGCTGTGGCTTTTTTTGATTTGCTTTCAATTCTTCTGTTTCATCATCATAATCTACAATATAAAAAGTGTTACGTTCAACCTTAATATAACAATTGTATTTTTCTTTTAAATACTTGTGTAAATCCTCAGCAAACCATTTTGTAAGACTTTCCGCAGAAGCTGATACTCCATATCCAACACGTCTAACAAGTCCAAATTCGTGAGTACAGCCACTGTTAAAATAGTCGTCTATGATATCATTTTTACATACGTCATAACTTTTGCCATTAGCACGCCCCCCAAATAATACATCATAATCACAATGCATTGACCGCCTTTTGTTTCCGTTATAATATATCAATTATTGTCAATCCTTTCTACCTTTTCATCAACTTTACAAGGACTCCCAATATATGTTGGTAATATTTTAATGCCTTTTCTATGTAGATACGATAATTGTTGTGCTTCTTCTACAAGTGAATGGTTTGTAAACCCTATTGCGGTTAGAGTAAAGTCAGACGGCAGGAGCAAGCATCCGCCAAAGCCGTTAAAAGTATATTGTTTTCCTGCATCATCAATCACTCTTGCATTTTTGAATATGTTATCATTTTTAGTATAATATCCGCTTGCAAGCTTACCCGTAACATCGGAGCAGAAAAAAGTATTCGGGTGATAGTATTCGGAGCAGAATTTTTTAAAATCACCATTGTAAATGTTATTCAAATATTTGTTTGTTGTCTTTTTTGGAACTCCGCTAATTGATATTGATATATCGCCGTTTTTTTCAAACATATATGATTTAGCGCCAGCGGTACAAAAATGATTATAAATCCCCTCATTGTCAGCAAGCCCCATATTATAATATTTTTTGCAATGCCAATACTTTTTGATATACTTATTAAACATATTAACGACTTTATTAACATTTTCTATGTCGTTAACATATTTGATACTGTCAGTGTCCCAATATAGTATAGTTGCATTTGTTTTAGTAAAAAACATATACGAAAGTATATATAAATGTAGTCTTGCGTACGCAGTGACGTGTAATCCGTCAATATAACTTCTTAGTAGCATTCCACTTTCTACGTCTACATTTTCTATACATTGCCACTCATTTTTTAAGGGATAGAATAATAAATCATTCGGGGCTAATTGTTGTACGTTAATTCCATATTGAGCATTAAGTCTATTTTTTGCAAGTCTTAATTCACGATTTAAAGTGTCTTTTTTATCTTCTGTGTTGAGAGTGAAAAAATGATTTAAAATAACATCATTGACAACACATTCGCCATTAAAATTAAAATCTTCTTTTGTAATTTTATCAATATCAACAGTATTTTTTAATTTTTTAAAAATAACTTTTTGTTTTGCATAATTATTAATTGAATTAGTAACATATTTTGGTAATTTTGCATTTTTCCGAGTGTAAAGCAGTTTTATACACTCCTCAATCTCAAAATCATAAAATAACGTCAATGCAATGTAATCATAAGCAGTTAAATATAATGTTATTTTATCAGCGCACATAACACGTCCGTTACTACTTTTTATTGTTTTGACATCATAGTCTGAACATTTACTAACGCTTAGAATTGGTAATTCGTTATGATTTTTAAATTGCTTGATTTTAAGGTTTTTAACAACTAATTCACACATAAAATATGTGTGTAAAGTTTTCTGCGGGGTCGTCAAATACCATTGAACAACACCACCCTTGTAATTTATATATGCATTGTTTTTTTCAATGATAAATTTCAAATATGCAGTCTTATCTGTTTCACGCATTTTAAAATTAAATGGAAACATACACATTAACATTTGAGCAGGATAAGATGATGCATAGTCAAAACTCCCCACATTATCAAAAGGAATAAAAGAAAAAAATCTATTAGAGCGAACATATCCGCCTGAAAAAAGAAGTCTTAAAAACTCATACACAGTAGTGTCATCATCAAATTTTTTGTTATAAAATTTGATTAAAGCAGTGCATAGCTTTGTATATTTTTCTTTTTCTTCTGCTGTTGAATGCAACTCGTTTTCAAGTCGTGTAAGACTCGTGGCGGTTATCATTCTATCAATTGAATTGACATCAGTATAATAATTAGAATTTTTAAAGCAGTCTATAACAGCGTATAAAGTGATTAATACATCTTGCTCATTGTATTTATATTCATTATCGGGTAGTACTGAAAGTGGGGTATAATGCTGATTATATCCGCCTTTTTCCTCAGTCAATTTTGCAATGCCTAATTCATCGCCTAACACTTTTAATGATTTACCTAACAGTTTATAAGAGCATCGGAAAATTAAATGGTCTAATTCAAAAGATATCGGTTTTCTTGTATTGCCAGCAATCATGGTTTCATTTTTATAATTTTCACGAAAGAATTTTAAATTCTGCATAAAAGAAAATTCATAAGGCAAATTGTGCACATATATATATGTGTATTCTTCATTTTCAATACTTTCTTTATTTAGCATTTCAAGAATTGCATTCCATTCTTCATAGGTGCGGAAAAATTTGTTATATCCTTGATAAAAAGTGAAATTATCTTTATTAATGCTATTAAAAGTGTCCGCTCCGAGATATACATTTTGAATATTTCCCAAATACATTAAAGATAACTTTCTATCGCCGACTTGATATGTTGAAGTTTCAATATCTAATGCATATATATATCTGTTGATATTTCTATCTTTTTTTCTGCTTCGTTTTGTTTTTGTGTCAACATTGCAATCAAAACTAGAACTTTCACTAATATAATAGCCGTTAATCTCTTTGACATTTCTTGCTTGTATAATTCGTTTTATTTGCTTTTCGGTCAATTCAGTATTTTCTTTTAAGAATACACGAAAAATGTGCGTATTGCCTTTTCTTATTAATTTACCATTTTTATATAGATATAAATTATACAACATCAATAATACAACTCCTCATACATGTTAGCGTCTTCGCCCGTTCCCAATTCCGTTATTAAATCGACTAATTTATAATAATCTGCTTCGTCCTTTTCGTTAGATATATCAAGCGCTTTTCTGCTTAATGATTGATTAAACTTGTTTGATATTTCTACTGCATAATCATCACTATTTAATGTGTGAATTTTATTCTGTCTATATATTGTCTGCATTAAGTTATTTACATTTCTGTAATATGTAAATTTTCGATTAAGTCGCAGTAATTCCCTGCTTTTTTCTTCGTTCCATACAGGGTTATTTTTTGCAATTTGTGATATCAATTCTGCATTAGTAAGATTTTCAGCCATAAAAAAAATAGGGGCGATTACTCGCCCCCGTCCTCCTTTCTGCTAAATAAAGCTATAATTTTTTCCGGAAATTTAAACCCTGTTTCTTTTGCGTTTTCGCAAATACTTGTAAATTCAACTCCGCATAAAGATATAGCGATTAAATTAACCGCATATTCTGCATTAAATAAATACACTGCAAGAATTCCGACAAGTAGAAATGCGATATATTCAAGTGCTTTGCTCACACTACCTCTTAATTTTCCGCTTGATATATTTTTGTTTTTAATTGCCTTTGCAAAACCTGTCATAAAATCAATTAAATAAAAACAGAATACTGCAAGAAAATATTTTGAATTCGCCAACATTATATTTTTTATTAAAATAAATTCATCCATTGTGTCACCTCACTAACATATATCTGCATTAAGTACTGCAGTGAATGGAGCAACTGTAATCTGTCGTATATAAGAGCGATAGAAATTAGCTCCGTTATCATCACTCATCATAGGGCGTGCAAATAATGAACTACCTTTAAACATAAGATTAAGTGCTATAGGGTATGTTTTCGATTTAGTAAATGTTCCATCAGTCCATAGTGTTAAAGTTGCGGGAACGGAAAAACTTGCATTAGTTGGAGCAGTTGCTAAGTCTTCACCCTGTCCGTATATAAGTGATTGTGCAAAATCACCTATATGTAGTATTGTATTACCGCTTAACTCGATATAAGGATATGCACTTTCGTTAGCTTTCCATACACTTGTTTGATGCAATGTTACTTGCATTATATTGTTTGTTTGGAGCATATAATAGTCTCCAGCATCAGCTTTTGGAAATTGCGGAGAGCCTGTTATTCTTATACCCGTCATTTCTCCGTGTGTTGCAATATTGCCGTTATTAAGATATGAACACAAGTAGTTAGCTATCAATCTATGACCCTCAATCGTTGGATGCGTTCCGTCAGACTGCAACAGTCCTACACGTTTAAGCATTGTTTCGCTATTATTGATATAAGCATAGTTAGATTCGCTGCATCCAGTCTTGTATGTATGAATTGTTTGCAAGACTTTTTTAATATTGCCGTTCGTTCTATGAAGCTGTGAAATGTATCCAACGGCGACTTTTGCATTTGGATATAGTTGATGCGTTTCTTTGATGCAATCCCTAATCGATGCTCCGAGTGTTCCGTCGTCAATTTCAGTATAAGAGTCATTGACTCCGCCTAAGAAAATAATATCAGTGTAATCATTTCTGTTTTGTGTCCAATTTCTCACGACGTCGAGGAAACGCCCGTTAGTTCCTTGCGCAGTAAATCCTGCCCCCGATGAAGCTAACGCAGTAATATCAAAACCCAATTCATAGAGTAAATGCCCAAACCCTTGTGTTGATGGGTCGGGCAATCCTGCCCCCGCCAAATAGCTATCGCCCACTAACATTATTTTTCTATGCTCCAACACTCTCTTTAGATTTGGAGTGTTTACAAATTGTTTAAATACCTCTTCTTTGATTTTCTTGTCAATATCAAGAGAGTTTAAAAACTCTTGAATAGTGTTAATTGATACTCCTTGTTCGTTGAGTTTCTCGCATAAGTGCATAAGCCTTTGAATGTATGAATAACTTGCGTCAAATTCAAGGGGTACAATCGGCGTAAAAATTCCCATTATATAACTCCTTTCAGTTAAAAGATAATTAAAAATAAGTCATTGAATTTATTAATCATTTCACTGCATAGATTAAGAAATTCACTTGAATAACGTGTTGCGTTATCAAGTCCGTTGTTAGTTCGTTTGCGTGTGCTATCACGTGTATAAATGTTGTTGTGCGTGTTAATTGTGCTACTTTCATTTGTTGAAGTATTACTTCCACGCTTGCCGTCAGTAGCATATTTGACATCATTGATATTATTAACAGATATAGCATTAGCTGGCAAATCGCTTGATACATCAAGAGAACTGTTTGTTGCATTACTGTTATTGCGTGTGTTGCTGTTTTCTTCTGTTCCGCCTGTTTCAGTGCTTTCCTCTTTTTCAATTAATGTTAAATCAATTGTATTGATATAAAAAGTTTGGTAAAGCGGAATATAAAAAGGCAATACTTCTTGCATACGATTTTTCAATTTGACTTTAAAATAATCAAGTGTTTCAAAAGCGAACTCCTCATTAAAAAAATGCTCGATGAAATAAGGTTCAAAAAATGCTTTAAATGTCAAATCATTCTTATAATCGTAATTGAAATCGAAAATATATTCGCAGAGTTTAACAAGCTTCTGTTCATAAGTTAAATTACTCCCGTCGTGGTCGTATCGATGCATTATATCTTGAAAAGAATTTGTATATATTGACATTAAGATACAACCTCCTTAAATTCTTCGTCTTGCTCTGCAATAACATCATCAATTGAAGTATTGAGCATACAGTCAAAGGACGTTAAAAACTTCTTGTTAGTGTTTTCAAACCCCTTTTTTTGAGTTTGCAAATAACTATCAAGTGTTAAATTAAGTATTTGATTATTGCTATTAGCTTCATCACGTGTTAAACGTTCCTTTTTTTCATAAGGGGTATTATTAACTCCCAACATTGTGAAAAACTCGCCCTTATAATAGTTAAGCACTTCAAGCATTTTATCGCCTTTAAATTCAACGTTTAAATCAAGCGACTTGAATAATTCTTCCGGTCTGCAATTATGGTCTTTTTTGAAATACAAAAACCTATTTTGATTGCTTACTTGTTTAATAATATTATTTAAAGCGAGTATTTGCTCGTTAGTTGCTTCAACAGCAATAGGCAAAGAATTGTTAAGCGTGTTATAATTAACAGCTGTTTGTAATTCTGTTATCTTTTGACAGAAATAATACACAATCTGCATTAATGGGATTTTCGTTTTATTGCACCACACAACAGAAAAATCGGTTATATTTCCGTCAATGGAATTAATAAGCATATCACTATTTGTATTTGGTAAACTATCAATTAATTTAATTTCTTTAAGTTCGCCATAATGATTATATTTGCACTCATCAACAAAAGTACTCGCTATAACTTCATTTGCTCCGCCGGCAATCGCACCATTGAAAAAAGCAATTTTTCCGTCTTGAAATAATGCACGTTCAATATATTCTTCGGGAATATCACCGCACTTATACTTAATAAGTGACATAGCGATATTAGCAAAGTAATTGAAATAGATATAAAATGCGGTTAACTTATTTGCAAAGGCTTGCATATCGCCGTTACGTATGTTGTTGTAATTCAATAGGTTTTCAATATTATCCCCGATTTTAAGTCCGCACCACGGGTCAAAATCAATAAAACCACATTCTTTCATTGGCTGTCAACTCCTTTCTTAGTTGTTAGCTTGGTCGTAATCGCCAAATTTTTTATGCCAAATTGTAACACCGCTTTCAAACATTTGCTTTAGTTTATTAACATCATCATTAGGGGCTGATACTTTAATGTTGCAATTTGCTACTTGAATATAATTCCAATTACTCCGATTTTTCATATATGTTGAAATTTTACCAATTTCATTAATTGCATAACCGTATACATCAAGGTAATCATCAATATAACGACATTGTGCTTCAGTCGGTGATACGTCAGCAAATACAGGCATAGATCTTTTTTCTGTGATACTCATTATATCACCGCTTGCCCCCGTGTTCACTCCTCGTTGACCTAATGCGTCAATCATATTAATTGACTGCTGAGCGGCTCCAACAGCACCCTGAACTGCTCCGCCGATATTTCCTGCAAACGCTTGTGATGCAGCAGAACCAACTGCATTAACAACCCCAACAGTTGCAGTCAATCCGTTTAGAACTTTGTCAAGTCCTGTGTTAGCGTCATAACCTATACGATTTTCGCAATTATATGAAATCTTATTTGTTTTTGCCGTATAATCAGCATAGTTACCCACTTGAAGTAAAAAACTATTTGTTGAAAGTTCTGTTGATTTTACTGTAAACGTCGGGGTGCTACTTGTGAATAATTCGGGTTTCAACGGCAATTTAAACCCGTTTTCATTATAAAATAAATAAGCTTTACATAAGCTTGAAAGCATTTTTTTATTACGTGGAGCATATCCGCAGGCTAAAGTTGAAGTTGGTAATGTTACGGATACAGATTTGCTTGTAATTGCGTTAGTCGCGTATTTGTTTGCTCCGTCGTGTACCCACGAGGGAATAGCATATAACCCGATTAACTCATTTCTATGGTCCTGCAATTCTGCAACTGAGGTTGAGCTGTGCAAGCCTAATATAGCGTTATAAGAGTCAATAGACGTTCCGCCACTCAAAAAAGATTTTAAAATGTCTTTCCAATTGACGTGACTTCCTGCATCTTCAATAATTTCATCAGGTGACTTTCTGCCGTAATTATTAATAACTGCTTGAACGTCTGCATCACTATCAACAAATTTACCATATTCAGTCGAAAGAGAAGCCCCTGTTCCATTGCCTTTATACTCATATTTTTTAGTATTCGGATTATATACAGACGTTGAATGTAACACATATTGGGGAGTCCACGATAAATCATTAAACACATTGTGTTTGCGCTCAAATTCGGCTGCTACACTTATAGGTTCTGGCGCAAGCCACCTACCAACAGTATCAGCACTTTTTGCAACGTGCGCACGCACTATTAAATTTTTATAATATGTTATATCAAATTGATAAGTCTGCCATACGTCAATGGTGTGACTTATAATCACGCTATTAAGTGAATTATATGTCACCTTATCAATGAAAGCAAAATACCACTTATCTGATATATCTTTATTTTGATACATTAAATAATTGCATTGTGTTAAATTCTCATTAACTCCCTTTAATATTAAATCACTATCACGACGTATAATATTAATGTGTTCATATTTATGACTTAATAGTCCTTGAATAGTTGAAATTTGCTCAGCCCTAGTTGCGTAGGACTGAACATTTTTCAAATCACCATTCCACGGAACTACCCCAACATATAATGTTGTATTTGGAATAGTCGACATAATTAATTACCTCTTATGTTTTATGTTGCGTTATTAACAGTGATAATAGCATTACCAAATTGAATAATAATTGACTTCCATTCACCTGATGTAAGTCCTTGCGGCACTTTAATATTCAAAGTTTTTGTTTTGGTAATTTCCAAAGTCGGAGTTAATACGTCAGGCAAACCTTGATGCGCATGTCCTACATTGTCAATATGTGTAATCTTAAGCTCGCTTAAATCATTCAAATATACTTGATTTCCACTTGCATCAACAAATTCATATTCTTCACTGTCATTACCGACAGCGTCAAAAGTAGTATTTGGGACAGTATCAACCGCCGTATTTATTGTTTTATCAATGTAGCATACAGCATTAGCAAACGGAGACACAGAAATCATTTGCCAAATATGGACAAACGTGTTAATATTGAGTGTAAATCCGTTTTTGAACTCATACTCAACGTTAAGTCTGTCATACCATTGCACGAAATTCTTATCAGCAACAATAAAGCTGATAGGGGTAGTTTTATGTCCTGTGATAGTAAGCTGTCTTGCGCTTCCCTGCTTTTCATAGATATCATATCCGAAATCATCAACAAGAATAAATCTATTAGCATCTTCAAGTTCTTGAAGATTAAACACACCTGACAAATATCGTCTTACCTTTGCTTCTGCTTTGGTAGTGCAAATAATACAAATGTTGTCTTTCTCACTGACTGACTGTGCTTCTTTTTCACCGCCTGAAAGTTCTTTATATTTGTTAAACTTGCTTGACAAGAACTGCATATCATTGATATCAGTTCTAAGCTGTTCCATAAGGTCAGCAACTCCGTCATCTGTTGAGCTGTCAACTTCACGGGTAACAAACCCCGACTTTTCATACATTCCAACAATTGACTGCTTTAAAAGGTTAAACTCACGGAGAGCATTACCGTTATCAACGGCAATACGTGTTGAGTTAATGAAATTACCGAGCCTTTCCCAACTGTCCATAGCACGTGAAAGAATTTCAGTATTAGTCGTAAGTGGGAACACGTCGTGTCTGTTCTCACGATAGAACGCTGTGAGCACCTCAGGCGGATAATCGCCGAGAATGCCCGCGCCGTCTGTGTTATCGTATAATGCAGGGTTTACCGGGTTAGTGTGAATTTCTTCGATATCATAACCGATTGTGTAGTTTCCCTTTTTCAAAAATGAAAGTTTATGATTAAATCTGTCTGTATTCCAAATAATCTTAGCAAACAAATTAACAAGACCTACATAAAATTCATTAATTGCAGGCTGATATGCAAAAAATGCTTCTTTAAAACTTGCAAGGTTATTATCTTTAAGCACTGGGACATTGTCCTGATATCCTTGCGATGCAGTCTCTCTTACCTTATTAACTGTTTTTTGAATACTCTTTTTAGTATTTGATGTCATTAATTTTTTCACTCCTTAAAATAAGTCATTGATTGCTTCAACGAATTCCTCATCGGTTACCTCTTCGTCGTCGCTTTCATCATCGTCTTTGATTATTGTTTTTTCTTCCTTGATTACTGTCTTGCCGTAATCAAGTTGTAGCCTTGAATTGATATCCCTCAGTTTTTCGTTTTCGCTTCTTAAATCATCAATAGTCTTGTCACGCTCGTCAATTTCTTCTCTTGTAGTGTTGAAGTAATCAGTTAAAGCAGTGTATTCAAGTGATGTCAATGCTTCGTCGCCACTGTTGCGGATACTGTCGAGATTGGTCGTAAATTCTTCAAAAGTCATTTTGTAATATATTGGGTTTTCCTTTCATTTTATTCTTATGCCTTGTATTGAATTTAATTATCGCCCTAATTAGATATATTGACGTGTTTAAATTCAAGTGATAAGTCATATTTATAGGATTGAATAGGTTGATTAATTCCGAATAATATGCATAACGTTCTTCACGCTTAATCACATACATATTAATATTCAATCCCATAAATATAACCTATCTTGCAATAGGTTATATTTTTTAAATTTAATCGTCGTACATTTCTTCAAGAATGTCGTTAAGTTCTTCAATAACGTCCTTGTCAAAACAATATGCTTGATTGATGTATTCATCTTTCTTAGTCTTGTAAGACGGATATGAAATAAATCTACCCTTTTCCGTTTCAATGATTGTAATATAAATTACAAACCCGCAATCAAGAGAAATTGAGCCATAATCGTTGCGTTTTTTTCCGCCGTCATAAATACGAATTGAACCCGCTGAAAAATCACGCTCCATATAGTCATTTTTTGTTTCTTTTTTTGATTTAACCATTTTAAAATCTCCTTTTAATTATAATTTTTTAATTAACTTAGTCGGGACAATTCCGACCTTGTATATTTTTTTATCAACTCCGTATTGAATAATTGAGTTGATGTCGCCCCTTGCTAACAATTTGACTTTTTCATTCTTGTTAACAAAACCTGTTATATTTTCCTTAGTATTGTTTGAATACACGTGACTGTCAGCGGTCATATAAGCATTTGTTTTGAATTGCTTGCACGGGCTTTCCTTTAATTTTGATTGTACCACTTCTGTATGCTCCTTGTCAATATTTTTTTGATTTTTTGGACGTAAAATGCCTGTGATGTATTTTGAAGTGTTGTCAAAAACTCTTGCAGTCATTCCTGCACTGCTACCATTGTTATTTTGATCGTAAACATATAATTTATTCCCGATTTTCTTATCAATAATAAATATATGCCCTGCCGTGCCTGTGTTGCGGACTCCGATGTCGCCCCTTTGGATTTTCTGTGTTGGTAGTACAAAATCAAAATTTTTAATTAAGAATTTAGATTTTTTTCTATCGTTCCAAAAGTTTTTGGCAAAAGGTGGAAAGTATGTCACTTTAAGTCCTAAAACGTCAGTCATATATTGATTGATTAAATCAACACATTGTATCCCATAGTGCTTATCAAAATCAATCTTATGTCCGATATTTTTCAATACAAATTCGCTATATTTCATTTTATTCACCCCCTTTCAATTTCTTATATTTAATAATCAAACGCTCTAAATAAAAATTAGCGTATGCACTATGAAATTCATCTTCATATATAACTTTAAATTTATCCCGATTATCTTCTTCAAAAAACAATTTAATGATATTTCCGCCATTTAATGTTATTGCTATTATCTGCTCTTCTTCGGGTGTATATTTATAATCAATATCCTTAAAAGGATATACACTATCTTCAGTATAAACAGTCATATCATTAAAATTAATAATTGTATATTTTTTATTAATATTTTGATTTTTCATTGTTTTAACACCTTTCTTAATAACCTAATCTTTTTTCAACAAAACGCTTTGCACTTGCTAAACTCATAAATGAACGAGAATAACAATATCCGTATGGTCGCTTGATATGCCATGCTCCACAACCAACGAAAATAGTATAACCTGCTAATGTATGTTTATTGTTTCCCATATCTTTCCATAATTTTGTCATAATCTACACACTTTCTAAGAGGTTGTTATATTTTGTTTTCTTTCCTTACCTC
>OLIS01002238.1_pt1 | contig 12769 bp, 9 predicted proteins | sample 1601351 | NCBI WGS metagenome assembly OLIS01 (sample SAMEA2452122, study PRJEB22498) | human gut metagenome | biome: human feces; feature: human gut; material: feces | place: Australia | collected 2012
GGCGGAGGTGAGTATGAGCTGGCATGGTGTTCCATACAGAACCCTCCTTCAACTCAGTAACCCCCATCTGCAACTGGCAGGTACGAACACCGGCTACACCGTCGATAATCAACTGGTGGATTACGCGGTCGTTACTCTCCTTCAGGCTACCAGCCTTGATGTTGTTGGCATCTTTCAGGGTAACCTTCTTGGTTGGATATGTCTGATGAGCACAAGCGCTGTTCATATAGAACTTAGCTGGCTTAGCTGCATCCTTGCTGCTTACCTCGATGTTCTTGGCACCACGACCTACGTAGAGAGCCTCCTGGAAACCGAGTGTATACTTCTTGCCGTCAACGGTAACAGTACCCTCGCCACCGATGTTGATGATACCCAACTCGCGGTTGTCGAGCAGATTCTTCTGATCGTTTGGCTTGTCTGTATAGAGAGGAGCGATAGAAGTCAGCTTCAGAGGAGCGGTTGTTGGCTCAGCACCACCAATGAGGAAGCGGTCGAACAGGGTGTATGTCCAGTTTACCTCGCCTGGAGCGAACACCTTCTCGATAGCAAACTCACCGCGAAGACGGTCTGTCGTATAGTGCTTTGCATCCATCGGATTGCTAGCATAACGAACGTTGTAGTTAGTGTAGGCATTTTCTGCCTTCACTTCATAACCACATTTTCCACACTGGCCAAAAGCCTGACTTGCTGTTAATACCATTGCTGCTAATATTAATGTTAATTTCTTCATTGTTATCTTGTTTATTATTGATATTTTATCTTTAGGGGACCAGCGATAGAATCGCTGGGAACGGGGGTGCAAAGAGGGAGGAAGGGGTTAAGGTTCTTTTTACCTTTTTACCCTTTTACCTTTTTACTTTTTTTCTTCCTTCACGATGCGCTGACGGTTGATAACCATCATGGCTACTGTGATGACTGCGAGAACACCCATACCTACGTATGAAAGCTTCACACCGCGATAGATAACCCATCCGAAGAGAGAGGAGGCGAAATCGAGTGCACCGCCTGAGAATCCGTCAGGGATATGAGCGGCATTATCGCCTGTAGCTGCATAAACCTGGTTGGCTGCCAGCGTAAAGTCTGGTGCCATATCGGTAACGAAGTAGAGACCGATGACGAGGGTTACCAGACCGATGATAAGCGTCTTCACCACATTACCTCTTGTAAACGGCAGAATCATTGGGAAGAGGTAGAACATACCTGCCAACGAAGCCAAAGGCAAGAACTGGTTGCCTGGCAGGAAGACTGCGATAGCAAGGATAACCGGAATCAGAATCACAGATGCTACCAGGGTAGTAGGATGACCGATAACCAGGGCAGGACTCATACCGATATGAACCTTCTTGCCGTTAAACTTGGTCTTCACCAACTCCTGTGTCTTCTCTGAGATAGGCTTCAAGCCATCGATAAACAAGGCTGTAATACGAGGAATCAACTCCATCACAGCACCCATCGTTACACCCAGGAAGAGAATCTTCTTGATATCGAGCTGGGCTGCCCAACCTATCAGGGCACCTACGATAACGCCGAGTACCAGTGGCTCGCCGAGCACACCGAACTTCTTCTTCAGTCCCTCTGCATCGATGTCGAGTTTAGAGAAGCCCGGAATCATATCGAAGAGCTTGTTGAAGACGATAGCGAATGGCATGAAACTCTGGCAGAATGGCTGCGGAATTGAGATACCATCCAAATCATAATATTTCTGGAATCTGTCGGCTGTCAGGTCTGCACAAACCAGCGTATTGATGTAGCAGACGATAGCTGCGAAATAGCCCCAGAGCAAACTCTGACCCATCACGAAGTAAGCCACCGCACCGATAAAGGCGAAGTGCCAGTAGTTCCAGAGGTCGATATTTACGGTACGTGTTGTCTTGGTAATCAACATCAGGAAGTTGACACCCAGACAGATTGGGATAATCAAAGCTCCCACTGCCGTATTGTAAGCTACAGCTGCAGCTGCAGGCCATCCCATATCAAAAACGTTTAACTGTAGGTGGTAGATGTCAGAAATAGCCTTCAATGGGTCGTTGAAGTTGGTAGTCAGCAATGCTGTTACCACGCCCAAGCCTACGAAACCCACGCCTACGAAGAGTCCCGACTTCAGAGCCTTTCCGAATTTCATGCCAATACACAGACCGATGACCGTGAAGATGATAGGCATCATCACGCTCGCACCGAGACTGATAATATAGCTAAATACTTGTTCCATTTTAATTTTTTGAATTGTTTAATTGTTAGAAAATACTCGACAAGGAGCACCCTCTTTTGTCTTTAGATGATTTGTTGTGTGCAAAGATACACTTTTTTCTTCAATTACAATACGTTTTGAAGGAAAAAATTACGCAAAAAAAATCCTATCAGAACATTTTCTGATAGGATTTCTCTATTTTTATACGTTTTTGCACGATTTTTTGCCCCAACGGAGTCCATTCTTCACTCTTCGTTCTTCACTCTTCACTTTTCCCTCTTCACTTCCTAGTCCTGGAAGTAAACTCTCTTCACACGGTTGCTGATGGTGGTCAGCACCTCGTAAGGGATGGTCTCAAGGATATCGCTCAGTGTCTGGACAGGCAGATGCTCGCCGAAGATTTCTACCGAATCTCCTTCCTTGCAAGGGATGTCGGTCACGTCTATCATAGCCACATCCATACAGATGTTGCCCACATATTCTGCCTTCTGACCGTTCACCAGACAGTAGGCATGACGGTTGCCCAGGCGGCGGTTCAGTCCGTCAGCATATCCGATAGGGATGGCTGCGATGACGCTGTCTCTGTCGAGAATTGTCTTGCGGCTGTAGCCCACACTGTCACCTGCCTTCACGTTGTGCATCTGCAGAATGGTTGTCTTCAGGGTACTCACGCAGTTGATGGTCTTGTTGTTGCGCGAATTGATGCCATAGAGTCCGAGTCCCAGACGGCACATATCCAGCTGGCGCTCCGGGAAGTGCTCGATACCTGCTGAATTGCAGATATGGCGCAATATCTTATGGTCGAAGGCTGCCTGCAACTGCTTGCTGCCCTTGTCGAAGAGTTCAAACTGATGAGCAGAGAAATCATCGAAGCTGTCGTCATCGCTGCCCACGAAGTGAGAGAACACAGAACGTGGGATGATGGCATTCTGGTGCTTCAGCTTGCCGATGAGTTCCTCCATATCGTTCTCCGGGTCGAAGCCCATGCGGTGCATGCCGGTATCCAGCTTGATATGGACAGGGAAACCGGTTACGCCCTCTTTCTCGGCAGCCTTGATGAGCGCATCGAGCAGACGGAAAGAGTAAACCTCAGGCTCCAGGTCGTAATCGAACATGGTCTTGAAGGCGGTCATCTCCGGATTCATGATCATGATGTTGCTGGTGATGCCGTTCTTGCGCAGCGTAACGCCCTCATCGGCTACAGCCACAGCCAGATAGTCTACACGATGGTCCTGCAGGGTCTTGGCTATCTCCACGGCACCTGCACCGTAGCCGTCTGCCTTGATCATGCATACCAGCTTGGTTTCCGGCTTCATAAACGCACGGTAGTAGTTCAGATTGGCTACCACGGCATTCAGATTCACCTCCAGCGTAGTCTCGTGTACTTTCTGTACCAGCAGTTCGGTGAGCTGGTCGAAACCAAACTGACGGGCGCCCTTCAGCAGAATCACCTCATCGCGCAGGGAAGCAAACACCTCGCTGGCGATGAATTCCTCTACATTCGGGAAGAAGAACTTCTCTGAAATCTGAATCTCATCGCGCTGCTTGCAGAGCTCAGGACCGATACCGATGAACTTTACCACGCCACGCTTGCGGGCTAAATCGCTCACTTCTTTATATAAAGCCTCCGGTTCCTGACCGCTCTGGTAGATGTCGCTCAATATCAGTGTATGGCGACGGCCGCGATGGTCTGGACGGCGGTTCATGAAGTCGAGAGCGATATCGAGCGAATTGATATCACTGTTGTAGCTGTCGTTGATCAGCGTACATCCGTGCTGTCCTACCTTCACCTCCAGTCTCATTGCTACAGGTTCGAGCTGTGCCATGCGCTTGTCGATATCTTCAGCCGAAAGACCGAGTTTCACTGCCACGACGGCAGAGATGATGGCATTCTGTACAGATGCATCGTCGATGAACGGGATAGAGAAGCTGTCTTCCTCACCTTTATATATATAGGTAATCACGCTCACGCTCTGCTGCTTCTCGATGTTCTTCACATAGAAAGGAGCCTCCGGGTTCTTGAGCGACCAGAAGAGTTTCTCGCCTTTATAGTCGGGATATTCGGCTATCACCTTGTTGATAACCTCGTCATCGCCATCATAGATTACGGTCTCTGCGTCATGGAAGAGGACGAGTTTCTCCCGGCATTTCTCCTCCATGGAAGAGAAGTTCTCCTGATGCGCAGCACCCAGATTGGTCAGTACGGCGATGGTTGGCTGGATGATGTCACGCAGGGCAAGCATTTCGCCAGGCATACTGATACCTGCCTCGAAAACGCCCACCTGGGTCTGCTCGTTCATCAGCCATACCGACAATGGCACACCTATCTGAGAGTTGTAACTGCGCGGACTGCGGGTAACAAACTTGCTTGGCGAGAGCAGCTGGTAGAGCCACTCCTTGACCATGGTCTTGCCGTTTGAACCCGTGATGCCTACGATAGGGATGTTAAACTCGTCACGGTGGCGCTCAGCCAGACGCTGGAGAGCCTCAAGCGTGTTTACTACCTTCAGGAAGTTGGCTCCCGGATAATCAGAAGCATAGCCCTTAGGCACATTCGTTACAACAAAGTTTTTTACACCTCTGCGATACAACTCAGGGATGTAGTTATGACCATCATTGCGCTCCGACTTGAGCGCAAAGAACAGAGTTTCCTCTGGGAAACAAAGTGAACGACTATCGGTCAGGATAAAACCGATGTTGGTATCATTGTCTCCATAGCGACGCGCACCTATCAGTGTGGTTACCTTTTCAATAGTATATGTCATAGTCTTGTTATTTAAATATTCTTTATTTTATAAGAGATGATATTTCTCCATTTTATAAGAGATGATATTTCTCCTCAAATTGTCTTTTCTTCTCTTCCGTCCTGGCGATGAACTTCTGATGTTCCTCGCTCTCGGGATGGAAGGGCTTATGGCCGAGTGCTTCGCGGATAGGCCGCCAGTCTTCCAGAAACTGTTCGGATGCCTTGCCGAAGTAGGTTGCCCGAAACCGCTCCCAGATATATTCCACAGCCTGTTCGCTCGGGTGCAGCATGTCTTCCTTGTAGAAGCGGTAGTCACGGAGTTCATCGTTCATGATCTCGTAAGCCGGAAAATAGCTCGCCACCCCGGGATTCTCCTTCACCAGCTTATCGGCTGCCAGCAGGAGCGTAGCCTTCGAAAGCTGACTCCCGTGATAGCCGTATTTCGCATAGCGGATAGGGCTTACCGTGATGATTACCTTCAGAGTGCCTTCACTGCCATCAGATGCTGCGGTCTGCGATTTCAGCAGATTGATAGCCTTCTGCAGATAGCCGGCACATTCGTCCACACTCAGTTCACGCTCTTCGAAGAGGCGCTGCGGGCGCTTCTGGCAGTTGTCCACTATCTCGCCCGTCTCCTTCAGGATATACACATGGTTGGTACCCAGCGTAAAGACTGCCACCCGGGGACGCACCTCGGAACATTTCTCTACCGTATGGAGAATGCTTGCCGGATTATACATCACCCCGAAGGGATTCACCGTAGCCCGGAAGCGGTTCTCCACAAACCGCCTACCCAGATTGTCGGCAAAGCAACTGCCCACAAAGAGCATCCGCTCTGCCGCCCTTATCTCGAAGTCGGCCTTCGGAATATCTATTTCTGTTCTAAATCGCATCATCAGAATTTTCAATCTGTTGAACTTTCGCAAGTAAGCTCCACACGCCCTGAAAGGGCAGAAGCTCCTAGCCCAGGGCAACGCCCTGGGTTATTACGGGCGCTAGCCTATCGCCCTGTAAGGGCAAAAGCTTTTAAAAAACTCAGTTTAAGGGGATTTGCAATCCCCGCTACTCTTTTTTGCGCTTTCTCACCTCAACAACTACACCTATTATAATAAGGAGAGCCAGAACGCCATAGCCGATGTAAGCCACGGTCTCGGTATTCTTGAGCGACTGAGGATGGAAATCGAGAACCACTTTGTGGCTGCCAGCCTTCACGTTCAGCGCACGCAAGATATAGTTTACCCTACCCAGCTCAGCCGGCTGTCCGTCTACCGTAGCCGTCCAGCCCGGATAGTAAATCTCAGAGAATACGATTACGCCGCCCTTGTTCGACTTCACCTCGTAAGTCAGGTTGTTCGGCTTATACAGAATCATCTTCACTACCGAAGTATCATCCTGCTTCACGCTCTGCGCCAGCTGTTCCTTGAATTTGGCATCAGCCACAGCCACGTGTCGGAGGTTCACCTTGCCCACGCCATCGATTTCCTCGTTGGCATTGTTCACATACTTCACCTCGTCTACAAACCATGCATTGCCGTAGGCATACGGATTCTGAACCGGAACGGTCTGTCCGCCCTGCAGCGGCATGATGAAGTATTTGGTATTCAGCATGTTCAATACCGGATAGATACTGTCGCCGTTCACCTTGGTCATATCGCCGCCCGCAGCAGCTACAGCCTGCATCGTCTTCTGCATCTCAGGAGCGATGTGAGCATCAATCATCTCTTGGTAGCGACGGAGCTTGGCTGGATGATAACCGCCGATGCTCTTGTGGTAGTAAGAGGTCTCGTTCTCATTGAATGTATTCGATGCCAGATTCAGCACACGGTAGTCGAGTGCCTTGTCACGGCAGATAATCTTGTCGGTCTCGGTCATCTGCTGCGGTGTATCGCGCTGCGCCTTGTCTACGAACATATCATCGTAGAGATAGCGCTTGTTCACCATCCACATATCCACCAGACAGAGCACGGCGATGCCGGCAATCATATATTCCTTGCCCAGCTTCTTCATCTTGAAGAGCATCAGCAGTGCCGAACCGATGAGGATGATCCAGAACGAACGCCAGCAGTCGGATGTAAAGATGCCCTTGCGGATATCCGTCAGATTGCTCATGATAGGCGAGATATACTCCTGAGGCAACTGCTGCAGCGCCTGTGTCTCCTGTACCGATACGTAATCAGGGAAGAATACGCCCGGCATGATGGCAAAGAGCAGACAGAAGCCTGCTGTCAGACCGAAACTGGCATATACATATTTTATCTTCTCTGTCAGAATCTCCGGCTCATCCACAATCTTCTTCAGCGCCATCATCGCCAGGAGCGGGATGGTGAATTCTGCGATGACCAGGATAGATGCCACCGTTCGGAACTTGGCATACATCGGCACATAATCGAGGAAGAAATTGGTAAACGGCATGAAGTTTCTACCCCAGGCGAGCAGGATACTCAGGATGGTGGCAGCAAGCAGCGCCCACTTCATCGGACCCTTCACGATAAACAGGCCCAGGATAAAAAGCATGCAGACGAAGGCGCCTACATATACCGGTCCGCTCGTTCCCGGCTGGTTGCCCCAATACTGTCCCAGCTGCTGGTAAATCTGCACAAAGTTAGGATCAGCCTTCTCCATCGCCTGCTGGTTCTGTGCCAACGGAACAGAAGCACCGCCCTTAGCATCCGGAATCATCAGCGTCCAGGTTTCGTCGATACCGTAGCTCCACTGTGTGATATAGTCTCTATCCAGACCGCTGCTGGTCTGGTTAGTCGCATTTTTCTTTACAAGTTCACTCTTTCCACGCATGGTTTCCTGACCATACTGCCAGGTATGATAAAGGTTCGAGAGGTTGAGCGAGATACCGATGAGGGCACCCACCACGCATACCGCCGTAGCCTTTCCGAAGCGTGCGAGTTCACCTTTTCTGATGGCATCCACCAGGAAGGCAATCACCATAAAGAGGATGATAAAGAGATAGTAATAAGTCATCTGCACGTGGTTTGCCTGCACCTCGAAAGCCGAGAAGATGGCAGTAAGGAGCAGTCCCTTGAGATACTTGCCCCGATAGGCAAGCACCACGCCAGCAATCATCGGCGGCAGATAAGCCAGCGCCCATACCTTCCAGATATGTCCGGCAGCGATGATGATAAAAAAGTAGGACGAGAATGCCCAGATGATACTTCCCAGCGCCGCCAGCGACTGTCTGAAGTCGAAGGCACGCAGCATGATATAGAAGCCCAGAAGGTATACGAAAACATACCATACATAGTCTGGCAACCACAGATGATATGCCTTCACAATCTGGCTGAGCACCTGATTACTGTCATACGAAGGCGACATCTGATAGGTAGGCATACCGCCAAACACCGAGTTCGTCCATCGTGTAGTCTCTCCAGTCTGCTGCTGGAAGAGTTCCTTTTCATGTCCCAGTCCCTTTCCAGCCGCCGCATCATGTCGGAAGAGGATTCGTCCGTCCATATCGGCTGGCATAAAGTAGACGAAGGAGATGATTGCAAATGCAATAACTACCAGAATATCCAGTAGATACTTCTTCAAAAATTTCATATTTCTATATAAACGTTTATAATTTGAAGGCAAAGATAGCACAAATTGGAGACAAAAACAAAAAATATAGCAAAAATTTATATTTTTTTTGTTGAGAAAGTTGTAATAGGTCAGAAATAGGGGTTTCCCCTCTATCATTTAGGGAAACACTCGCTGCCGTTTCGTTTTTTATTCGTACCTTTGCACCGTAAAACAAGTTTCTTCAAACAGAATATATTAATGTATAAAAGAATAAGAATTATGAAAAGACTATCATTCATCATGATGGCATTGCTCCTGGCTCTGATGCCGGCAGCAGCACAGAATTATCGTGACAGCAGATATTATAACAAGCAGACGGGTCATCTCGACTACCGTTTCAACAACAATTATGGCAGTCCGTATTACGGATTCCGCATCGGTCCAGCCTTCACCTTTGTCAATTCCGACGATTCCCGTCTGGATGGTGGCGACTGGCAGACCGGTCTGAATGTGGGCGTAGTAGCCGGCATCCCATTGACCGACAGTGCCCCACTCTATCTCGAGACCGGACTTTCATATATAGAGAAAGGTGGCAAGAAGGATCTTCCTGAAGGCAAGAAGATGACCTACGACCTCAATTATCTTGAGATTCCAGCCGTACTGAAGTACAAGTACGAGGTAGACGACCACTTCTCCATCCAGCCTCAGGTAGGCGGCTATTTTGCCGTTGGTGTAGGAGGCAAGATCAAGAACTTTGCCGAGCGTGAAGCAGAGAGTTCATTCAAGGATGCAAACTTCCGTCGCCTTGATGGTGGTATCCGCATCGGCTGCGGCATCGGCTACGACATGTTCTATGCCGATCTCACCTACGACATCGGTCTTGCCAACATCTGCCACGACAGTTTCGACAAATCCCACAATGGAGCCCTCCAGCTCAATTTCGGAGTTAACTTCTAGGAAACCTCAGCCGTAACCCAGTTTTTTGAACTTCACGGCAGTAGAAAGCTTGGAGCCGAGAACCAAAGCATAGAATCCGCTCTCGTTGACGAAGATCATCTGCTGAGTTCGTACTGTTCGGCTTCCATCTTTACGCAAACGCCCCGAAAGTTTGACGTTGTGTTTCGCAACGTCAAATGTATTAACTAACTGACGCACAGCACATCTTGAAATCTTATACCCCCAGCACATCACAGACATCCTTTGCACAGAACTGCGGTTCTCCTTTTTTTAAAAAACTACCCATGCACCTTAAAACAGGGGGCATGGGTAAGACCATCCGTATTCAGTATTCAGTTATTCAGTTTTTTTTTAAACCCTTACATGGATAAAGGGTTTGAAAACCCGAAAGAAAGGGATTGGGTATTTTGTAATGTATTTTTTATTATTATATTATATTATATATATTTGTATATATAGATATATAGATAGTATATAAACTTTACTTTTTAAGGGGGTAAAAAGTAACCCCTTAAAAAAAAACTGAATAACTGAATACTGAATAAGGTGCTGTGTTTTCTTCTCTTTAACTCTATGTTTTCTCTTCTGAAAAAGTATGAGTTGCGGGGCGCAAAACGGCGAGTTAGATTGTTTAACAGGTTTCGGATTGAAAGTGTGCTGAAAATCACGCCTTATCACACGCTGAAATTTGGTGGTATTGGGAAATTACAGTATCTTTGCATCGTGATTCAAGAAGGCTGCACTCGACAAAGCTTAAGCAAGCTTAGCTCTGTTCTCGTTTGCACTTTCTTTGCACTGTGATTCAAGAAAGGCAATAACTGAATATCAGTCAATAACATTTATATTAACCCTTTAATAATTTAACATCATGGAAGTAAAAGGAACATTGAAGTATCGTAAATTGCAGCGTACACCACAGAGCGGCGAGAACGCTGGTAAGAAAAAGTGGTATGCCACTGCTGTAACCGACCGCGAGGTGGATTTCGAGGGATTCGTATCGCACATCTCTGACCACGGTTCGCCTTACTCTCGTGGTACTATCCACGGTGTGCTGATGGATGCTCTCGACCATCTGCAGGAGTTGATTCTCGACGGCAAGAGCGTGCGTCTCTCTGATCTCGGTCTGTTCTCCATCGGTATGACTTCGAAGGCGGAGGATACCAAGGAGAAGGTAACTGCTGCCAGCGTGGAGGGCGTACATTTGATTGTACGTAACACGAAAAGCTGGAGCAACTCTGAACTTCGCAAGAAGTGCAAGATTCAGGAGTACGGCGGTTATACCGGCACTGATGAGGCAGGCGGTGGTACCACCGGTGGTGGCACTGACCAGGGTGGCTCCGGTACTGACCAGGGTGGCTCCGGTACTGACCAGGGTGGTTCTGGTACAACCGGTGACAATACTCAGGGCGGCGGTTCTCAGGAGGGCGGCGGAACCGAAGGTGACGCCGGCAACATGGGCTAAAGCTTGCTTGAGGCGGATTCTAGCGCCTAGCGGGGTTGCGTTTCTCCCTAGCATCTAGCGGGGGTGCGCACCCCACCCAATTAACATTAAACACTTAACATTAAAAAATTAAAGATTATGAAAGCAAGTACCTGGAAAACAATTTTGCAAATTGCAATCTCCTTTCTCACAGCTATCGCTACCACACTCGGTGTAACTAGCTGCAGCAGCTTTTAAAAGTAAAAAGGTAAAAAAGTAAAAAGGTAAAAAGCCCCGGTGCATGATGCATCGGGGCTTTTGTTTTATCTGCTTTTCTTCAGCGTTTATCGGATGTCTCTTCCTTCCTGGCTGTATCCTTCGAGCATCTTCGGGCTGCTGATAGGCTTGCGCGAACAGTAATCGAAATCTACCTTCTTGTAGCCCTGGCTGGAACGCCAGCGGATGGTGAGTTTCACCGTCTTGCCTTCTGTATCAGGCACGGCATCGTTCAGATTGAACGCTACAAGGGCATCACGCCAGTAGTTCTGAGGATCGCCATTGGCATTGTGACGAAGCTCTACCTCGTAAGGATTCTCAGGATTCACGCCCGTAACGAGGTTGATGTAATGCACCTTCTGACCGCCCCAGAGAGCACGGAAACGGAGGGTGAGATAACCATCTTCTGCCACCGTTACCCAGTCGCGCACGATTTCTACCAGACTGTTGCCATACTTCTCACTGTTCTCGATATCTGAACCGAGCGATGGAACTGGCTTCTTGGTCAGGATGCTGTCTATCCAGTTGACGTGAATCACCTGGTTGTATTTCTCGCTCTTCTCCGAGGTCTGGGAGTAGTTGACGAGGGCGCGAACCTCCTTGCCATCAAAGATGGTTGGTTTCAGGTTCTTGGCGAGCAGCGTGGTGTTGTCGTCGAGCTGCAGATAGCAGGCATCGCCACTCTTCTTCACGGTTACCAGTGCGTTAGGGAAAACGCGGTCCCAATCGGTATCGTTATCGGTATCGCACGACTGGAATGTGAGGGCCGACAGGAGCATCATCGCTGCCAGCCCGATCTTCTTGAAATCAATTTTTCTCATATATAATGTTCCTTTCTTTTATTGTTTCACTTTCTGATAAGAAAATGAGAAAGGAACAGAAATCTTGCATCTGATTTAGAAAAAGATTGTTAAAAACTCAAGTTAAAAATAATACGTGCAGCCGATGGTGGCAGCGCGGTTGCCGAAGTGCTGGCTCGCCATATCGTGGAAGCGGCCTTCGAGCGTCCAGTGCTTGCCCAGATTCTTGTATACCCCCACCTCGGCATAGAGATTAGCCGGGGTGTAGGCATCGCTGCGGCGACGGGTACACCAGATGAGGTTGCCCGTAAAGCGCCAGCCATCGGCCATTGTGAGCTGCGGTGCCAACTTGAACACGGCAAAATGATTGTACTCTGCATTGCGCTGCTGAGCCTCCTCAGAAGGGGTTTCGCTGCGCTGCCAGAAGTAGTTGACTCCGGCTGTGAGGCGAAGGATGCCCTTGTGCCAGAAGGCGGTGGTGCCGATGCCGAGCGTATTGTCGTGGATGGTGCTGAGCAGGTGCTGGTGGATGTTCTTCACCGAGGTGCTGAGCACGAAGGCAGGGCGGCTGTAGGTATGCTTGAGCTCTACCACATTCGCCATGCTGTTGACGATATCGGCGGTATAAACCGGCTGCCAGGCGCCCTCCATATCGCCCGCGGTTACGAAATCGCCAAACTCGGGATTGAAGATGCGGCGGCAGTAGGTGGCCTGCAGGGTATGACCCGGTGTGAAGCGGTAATAGGCACTCGCCGAGTAGATATGGTTGCGCGTGGTATGCTTCCAGTGCTCTTCCGACGCAATCTGCTTAGGACGGAAGTTGATGATGCGGAAGCGGTCGCCTGCCATGAATCCCCACTTGCCGATGT
>OLIS01002240.1_pt1 | contig 12756 bp, 7 predicted proteins | sample 1601351 | NCBI WGS metagenome assembly OLIS01 (sample SAMEA2452122, study PRJEB22498) | human gut metagenome | biome: human feces; feature: human gut; material: feces | place: Australia | collected 2012
TAATTCTGACATTGGTTTACTCTGGTTTACAGTAAACTTTTTTCAGGGTAATACATCCGGCAAAATCCTATAACCGTTTGACCGCACAAATCGGTTACTCCAACGTGTTCAATCCACAGGGAAAAGCTTTCAGTTTGAATGCCAAATTTAAAGGTCTGACCACGTTAGACAAACAAAAAAGTGACCCGGATAAGCAATCCGAAGAAAAGACAAAAGTTGAAAATCAGGAAATCAGTTTGAATATCTACGGAAACTGGATGGTAAACAAAGCTTGGTTAACCAGCCTGAAATACACCGTAGCCGGATCCCTTGGGAAACAATATAACTGGGACCACGAACAACATACAACAGTCGGGGCTGCCACCACGAACGCCATGGAATCCGGGGAACATGTGGCCGGTTTCCTGCCTTATGAATACTATAGCGATTTGAAGATCGAGGGAAAACCCGTTTACGCACAAGCCAAACTAACAGCCAATATCTCCGGGAAATACGGAATATTCTACAATAACTTCATGTTAGGAGGTGAATGGAGTACCAAAGGGAATGAAGGAAAAGGAAAAAGTTTTGACCCAAGCAATCCTCCCTCCCAAAACATTCGTCCCCGTTCATTCAAAGACATTCCCTATATCAATGAATACAGCGGTTTCATCGAAGATAAAGTAAAAATTGAAATAGGCAAAAGATCAATAGAACTTTCTGCCGGAAGCCGATTTACCAAAATTGACACGAAAGGAGCTGATTTTGACGTGATCGTGGACCCGCGTTTCAACGCCCGATTGACGTTATTAGAAAATCGCTGGAACAAGAAAGGCTGGGAAAGCTTGAGTATTCGCCTAGGATGGGGAATCCAGCATAAAATGCCGACACTGGCCTACCTGTACCCGGATCCGGCTTATATAGACAAAGCCAGCTTCTCGTTCAAAGACGATGCCAATAATCGTAAATTGGCCGTGATCACCACGAATGTATTCGAAACGGACAACGATCATCTGAAAATCCCCAAAAGTAACAACTTCGAAATCGGGGTTGACTTCAAAGTATTCAATATCAATGCCAACTTAGCTTACTTCAAAGAGAAGTTGACCCATGGATACAACCAAGCCAATTATGCCGTTCCCTATCAATACCGGGAATATAACTACAGTTCCAGCTTGACCAATCCGGAATACGTGAACGGAGAAGTCGTGGAAAACGGGACTCCCGTGGGTTACCGCACCTTAAAAACATTCGGACTTTTCCAACGCCCGGATAACGGCATCACCACCGACAAATGGGGGATCGAGTACTCCTTCGACTTCGGGAAGATCGAGGCGATCATGACATCAATTCTCGTGGACGGAGCATTTTTCCACACCAAAACATTTGACAACAGCCTCAAAATGAATCATGAAACTCGCTATATAAATAATGAACCTTATCCTTATGTCGGGTTGTACGTGGGCGGTACCAATGTCGGAAACGGGAATCTGTACCAACGCTTGAACACGAACGTGCGTTTAGTGACCCACATTCCCCAATTACGTCTTGTGTTCACGTTAGGTGCTCAATGCGTGTGGATGGATAAATCGAAAGCCTTATCGAAATACCAAGGACAATGCCTGGCTTACATGAAAGACAACGACGGGAACATGGTTGAAGGAGATGTAGAAAAAGACAAAACTTATAATAAGTATATAAATCCGGTTGCATACATGGATCGGGACGGAGCTATTCACCCGTTCACAGAAACGGAAGCAAACGATCCGGTATTCCAACACATGATCAAAAGCGATAAATCTACCTATTTCGTGGAAGACTCTCTTGATCCGTATTTCATGTTGAACCTGCGTATGACGAAAGAAATCGGGAAATTAGCCTCTCTTTCTTTCTATGCGAACAACTTCACAAATGCCAAACCTTGGAGATATTACAAATCCAGCGGTTCTGACTTTAGAGTAAACAGTGACATTAGTTTTGGTGCTGAAATCAGTCTGAAATTTTAACGGATAAAAAAAGGAATAAAGATGAAAACATATCATATACTTACACTTCTGGTCGTATTCCTTTTCACGGGATGCTTGGAAGAAGAAAAAATGAGTATCGGGGCCCGAATCAAGGTGAACATGCCGGAAGGTTTTGAGGATATAAGCTTGGAAGGGATTGGAGTGAAACTATACAGCACGACTTCCGGACTAACTTACACAAGCCAATGTGACGCATCAGGCATCGCAACATTCAACGCAGAATACGGTTTCTACGAGGCAGTAGCCCAACTCCGGGAAAGAGGAGAAAACACGATCGACATCTTTAACGGGAGAATGGAACGAATCGTATTAAATGAAAACACAAAAGATGGGGATACTTACACGATAAACTTGAGTCATGCCAAATTACAGCAGCTAATCATCAAAGAGATTTACTATGCAGGCTGTAGAAAAAATGATGGCTCGAATTATTTACTAGATGCTTACATGTCTATCTATAACAATTCAGACGAAGTCGCTTACTTGGATAGCCTTTGCATTGGAACAGTATATCCAACCTCAAGTAGCAGTACTAATGACCTAATCAACCCAGACGGAAGTTTAGGGGATGAAATCCCAATATTCATGATGGCATGGCAATTTCCCGGAACAGGCAAAGACTACCCGTTACAACCCGGAGAAGAAACGATTATCGCACTTAATGCCATCAACCACGTGAATATTGCCTCACAATCCGTGGATCTTTCCAAAGCCGATTTTGCTTTCTATGATCCGCAGTTAACGAAGGCTACCGTTCCCGCCCCGAAAGTTGAGCCCTTAAACCTGATTTGGAGAAATAACGGCACAGCATATACTATCAGTGCGCAGGGCCCAGCCATGGTCATTTTCAAGGTACCGACATCCGCAGCCACCAGCGCTCAAGCCTACGCTGAAGACGCCCAGAACATTAAACAAAACCCAGTAAAACCCAATGCAACAAATAGATACCTAATGATACCTAAAGATTGGGTAATCGATGGTGTTGAATGCGTAGTGAGTGCTAGTAGTGCAAACAAGCGAATCCCGAATAACATCGATGCCGGATTCACCTATATTCCAACGAAGAATCTGGGTAATTCCGTTTGCCGGAAAATAGATGAAATTATCGATGGCAGGATCATATACGTGGACACCAACAATTCCAGCGAGGATTTCGAAGTAGTTCCGAACACATTTAAAAACAGATAGACGAACTGTATCTAAAAATGAAGATTATGAAATTCAAAAAAATATATACATTGGGTCTGGGTCTACTCATCGCCGGGATGTCGGCAGTAAATGCCCAAACTCAAGACGACGAGAAGATTTTTTACCGGATGGATCGGGTCAAAGCGAATAATCCTTGGACAAAATCTTTAAACTATGCCGGATTGACATTCAACGAAAATCAAGATTTCACTATCGTAGAACTTGATTTCCAATACGGGAAAGGCAATTTCAGAAATGTAAATGCCCCCCACGCGTTCAATAAAACAAGCCTGCAAACAGAGTCTTTCCGAAGACTGAACAAAGTATTCTTCTACGGGAAATTCAGTTTTGACTACATGAATCGGCTTAAAATGGGGTGGTGTAACGTTATCAACCCGTACCGCTCCCCCATATTCTTTGCCGACAGTATGCCGGGACGGCAAACCCTGGAAACTTACATGCTGGAAGGCGGTATCGGCTACATGATCGGAAATCACTGGAGCATCGGGGCCAAAATCGATTACTTAACTGCTAGTAATGCCAAGAAAAAAGATGCCCGAAACAAGAACACATACGTGAACTTGAAAGTGTATCCGGGAGTGGTTTATCGTTCCCAATACGTGAACTTGGGACTAAACTTCATTTACCAGAGAGAAATTGAAAACATTAATATCAGAACCATCGGTACCGGACGGACTCCGGAACTTCTTTCCGTTGAAGGGTTGTGGTTCTACACATCCGAACAGGTAACCTCAACCACCAGTATCACTCGGGACATTCAGGATGAAGCCTTAGGCGGTGCCGCACAAGTGGAATTCTATACCTCTCGGATCCGATTCTTCAACCAATTCTCCATGCTGGAAAAGAAACAGGAAATTTTCAATGCCAACTACAACAAAGAGCGCGGAGGAGAAATGAAACAACGTGTATATAATTATACCGGAGCACTCAATATCAGCGGAGAAAAGTACAGTCACTACATGAACCTGCAAGCCGATTTTTCGAACATGCTAGGCTACGAGAACATCCAACAAAAGGAGGTTATAAACCAAAACAGCACTTGGACTCAATTCGGGAAAAAGAATAAATCTTCTATCGAATCCATTGTTTGTGATGCAAATTACAACCTGTTCCGCAATCGTACCGCATACAACAGTTGCTGGAATGCACAAATCGGGGCGAAAGGCTTTTACGCGGAAAGAGTGTATCGTCTCTACCCGGCCAAATTCCAACAAATATTGAAAAACATGGAAGGTTATCTTTCATTCGAAAAAAACTTCCTGCTCAAAAAAGGAATGCTGGATTGCGGCATAAAGGGAGCTTACACGATCGGTGGAGGCACAATGTTGAAAATGAAACAGGAAGCCGAAACGGCCTTACCGAATATCGATGAATACCCACAACGGAAAGATTTACTGGAACAGGAATTCGAGTACATCGCATCGGATAAAATCGCCGGAAGCATAAACGTTCGTTACACCTATTTCCTCAACAAGGAAAAAGGGATGAACTTGTACGCTATCGGTCATGTCAATTATAAAAAATCTACCAGCGGCCTGTATGACGGCAAGGACTGGACCACCTTACAAGCTACGATAGGGCTATCATTCTAAGGAATCAAAAACAACAAATATCAAAAAAAAGAAATGAGCAAGATGAAGAAAAACTTATGGAGACATGTACTGCAATTGGGTGTAATTGCGGTTATTGCCGGATTCATTTTAAAAGTATTCGTCGGAGGCGGAGCTGCCAATGTCGAAGCCTATTGTCCGTTCGGGGGACTGCAATCTCTCGTAACTTACCTGAATTCAAACACACTGGCATGTAGCATGTCCATGGTGCAGATCATGATGGGAGTAACCTTGGCAATCGGCGTTATTCTTTTCAGCAAACTATTTTGCGGCTACCTCTGCCCTCTGGGTACGGTAACGGAATGGATGGCCGTTTTACGCAAAAAAATGAAGATAAACATCAACATCTCCACAGGTTCGGTTGTAGATAAAATTTTGAGAGCCATCAAGTATATCCTGTTATTCTGGATATTCTACATGACCATCTCAAGCAGCGAATTATTCTGTAAAAACTTTGACCCATACTACGCTATTGCAACCGGGTTCAAAGGCGAGCTTACCGCGTGGATGGCATCGATTTCTATCGCCTGCCTATTCTTGGGGAATTTGTTCATCAATATGTTCTGGTGTAAATACATCTGCCCGCTCGGAGCATTAAGCAACGTGTTCAAATTCACGCTTACCTTCCTGGTACTGTTGATACTCTCGTTAATCCTAGGCCGTTTCGGGCTACCGATGCAATGGTATTGGTTACTCGGTGCAAGCTGTGTGATCGGTTACATTTTCGAGATCGTTTACCACAAAAGCAAAGTATTCCCATTACTCCACATTACCCGGGATGACGAAAAATGTACCCACTGCGGCTTGTGTAGCAAAAAATGCCCGCACCAAATTGACGTGGCAAACTTGAAAGTCGTGAAAGACATTGATTGTACCTTATGTGGCGAATGTATGGGAACATGTAATAAAAATGCTTTACAGATAAACCGCAAACCGGCATTCCGATGGTTGCCCGCAATTCTAGTCGTTGTTCTCTTCTTCGTCGGACTGTGGATGGGTACCCATTGGGAATTGCCGACCATCGATGAACGTTGGGGAGATCCTGCAAAATTAGAACATTTGGAATCTTTCGAACGTGACGGCATGAGAACCGTGAAATGTTATGGTAGCTCCAAGGCATTTGCTGCCCGCATGAAAAATGTTCCGGGAGTTTACGGGGTAACGACCTACGTGAATCGATTCGCTGTCGTGGTTTACTATAACCCGGATGAGACAAGTAAAGAAAAAGTTGAAAATGCCATGTTTACCCCGGTAAAACGGAAACTGAACACACCTCCTGCCGAAATGGAACAATTGAAAGTGATCACCTTGGGCGTTGAGAAACTATTCGACAAAATGGACGTGACCTTCTTGGGAAATATTATTCGTGAAAAAGAAGGCTTCTATGGAATCCAAACCGAATATGACTGTCCGGTAAAAGTGAAATTATTCATGGATATCAACAAACCGATCGATAAAAAAGAATTAAGCAGCATCATCGAAACCCGTGAATTCGAAATGCAGGTACATGGCGGTGGAATCAAGAAAGTAGAATGTGACTACGAGCTAGTAAACATCTCGAATCAGGTAGACACGATCGGTCGTCAGGAGTTCCTTGAAATGATGTTCCCGGCAACCAATTCACGTTTCCAAATCGCCTTGAAAAAATACGGAGAAGATGCTGCCACGGCAGTTTACGAAATGCCCTACCCGGGATTGGATAAACCGTTAGTTCAGCGTCAAGTCCCCTATTTGGGAAGTTTCCTTTCCACTCAAGATGGCGTGATGGGATTCGCCACGGCATTGAACGGTGACACCCCGGTTATCCGGATCACGTACGTGAAGGATGTGCTAGACGATGACAAAATTTGGGAAATTCTTCAAACCCCGAAATGGAAAATCCATTACACGAACGGGACAACCAAAGAAATTGACGCCACCTTAACCTTCAAAACACCGGGTAAAACCGTAGAATAAAAACACAAAAAATTTTATCATTCATTTATCTCGCCAGAGCAATCCAAATGAATTGCTCTGCGAGATTTATACCCATACAAGTTGTAAATCTGATCATCAGCCCCTTGATGACACAGGACATTGGTACTGACCAAACAATCCCGATGGGATTCGTATTATTACCCAAAAAATAACAGGATGAAGAAAACAACATTTATCAAAAGTATTTTTGCTACGCTCTTAATTGTAAGCAGTGCGTTTACAACAAAGGCAGACGAAGGAATGTGGTTGATCCATCTCATGGCTCAAACCAATTACGAGGCGATGAAAGCCAAGGGTGTAGAACTCTCTGCAGAAGAAATATATAGCGAAACCACTCCTTCTTTAAAGGATGCCATCGTGGCCCTGGATTACGGAAGTTGCACGGGAAGCATGATCTCCAAAAACGGTTTGATGATCACGAATCACCATTGTGCTTACGATGATATCCAAAAGTTGAGCAGCCTTGAACACGATTACCTGAAAAATGGTTTTTGGTCAAAAAATCAAGGCGAAGAAATTCGCATCCCGGGTAAAACCGTCATGTTCTTGGATCGGGTGATCGATGTCACAGACGAATACCGGAAAGTACTGAAAAGCTTAGAAAAAGATGGCGAAATCATCCCTTACTCATCCAGAAGAGCCAACTCCGTGATCGAGAAGAAATACGCAAAGAAAGGGTATGAAGCCTCATGTGCGGCCATGTTACGCGGTAACAAATATTACTTATTTTACTATAAAGTGTACGAGGATGTGCGACTCGTAGCAGCTCCTCCCACTTGTTTCGGGGCATTCGGACAAGACACGGATAACTGGTCATGGCCACAGCACAAAGGAGATTTTGCCATGTACCGGGTGTATGGTGACAAGGATGGAAATCCGGCAAAATACTCTCCCGACAATCAACCGATCACACCGAAATACGTGTTACCCGTGTCTATAAACGGGATTAAGGAAGGTGACTACGCCATGGTCTTGGGTTACCCGGGATCAACTGCCCGCTACACGCCATCCTTTGGGGTAAGCGAGAAAATCAACATCACGAACCCCGCCATGATCAAGGTGCGGGACACGAAATTAGCGATCCTACGGGAAGCCATGAATGCCGACGAGAAGATCAACATCCAGTACGCTTCCAAATACTTCATGAACAGCAACTACTGGAAATATGCCATTGGCGAATGTGAGTACACGAAAAAATATGATGTGGTAGGAATCAAAACAGCAGAGGAGGCCAAACTAACCGCATGGATCAATGCAGACCCGACACGCAAAGCTAAATATGGAAACCTAGTCGATGAACTTCGAGCTTGTTACGCTTTCGCCGCTCCCTATGCGGCCTCGGCTATCTATCACCGGGAAGCTATCGTAAACGGGGCTGACTTGACTCGTTTGGCCATGCGTTTTAAAGGCTTCGAAAGTACCATGGAAAAACAAGGGTGTTGTGTCCTGCACAAAGATTGTTCCCAATGCAAAAATCTAAGACACTTTTGCGAACAATATTTCAAGGATTACGACGAACAGGTAGACCGCAAGGTCTTCACGGCCATGATCGAATTATACGTGAATAACATCGACCCGAAATTCTTTCCGGAAGAAATTGGTAAACTGGTGAAAAAATTCAAAGGAGACTACCGGAAATTGACAGACTACGTTTACAAAAATTCTGTACTAGCAACGAAAGACCGTATGTTTGCTTGGTTGGACAAGGGGGTTGACAAAAAAACGATCGACAAAGACCCCGCATATTTAATCTCGAAGTCCGCACAAGCGAAAAACTACGAGTTACGCGATTATTTAAAAGATAACACTCAGAAAATAGGTGCTTTACGCACGCTTTACGTGGAGGCCCTTGTAGAGATGAACAAGGGAACCGTGCTTCCCCCGGATGCCAACTCAACAATGCGAATCACCTACGGAACGGTTGGCGGTTACTCTCCAAAAGACGGAGTTACCTATGATTACCGTTCTTCCATCAATGGCTACAAAGAAAAATACATAGAAAACGACCCGGAATTCAACTTGAACCCGGACTGCTGGGCCGCTATCCAAAAAGGAGATTGGGGACGCTATGCCGATAAAGACGGCAAACTTTATACCGGATTTGCCACAAATCTCGACATCACGGGAGGAAATTCCGGTAGCCCGGTAATCAATGCCAAGGGAGAATTAATCGGATTGGCCTATGACGGGAATTGGGAATCTATGGCCGGAGACCTCTATTATAACCCGAAATATAATAAATGTGTATGCGTTGACATTCGTTTTGTTCTGTGGATGATAGACAAATACGCGGGGGCTTCAAATTTACTAAAAGAAATTAGCATTGTTGAATAATAAAAATTACTATATTTGTTTGGTCAAGGAGTGAGTAATCTTGATACGAAAAGCACACTACGATTATTTAATGTTTTTAATCAATCGGTCACTGAAGCACGCACCAAAAAAGTGATCTTAGTTTGATTCCTTGACATAGCGGTCTCTGAGCGGGACCGCTTTTTTTTGCGTTTACCACCATACATTCACCATTTCATCCATATGCCTTGATTTTCAGACTACAACGATTTACCATTAAAAATCCTCCCGAATATACACTTTCATTAAAAATAATTTCTATCTTTGTCCCGCATTCGGAAAGATGCAGGAGTGGCTGAACTGGCACGCCTGGAAAGCGTGTAATCCTCTAAAGGGATTCGGGGGTTCGAATCCCCCTCTTTCCGCTGAAAATGAGATAAATGAGAGTTGGAACAAGAATCTGACTCTCTTTTTTCTTTTAAGGGATTCGAAGGAAGGGCTGGCGGGGTTCGTAAGAATCCGACTCTCTTTTTGCATATAAAAGGATTCCAAGCTCAATTCTTATCGATTTTTAACGGGATTTCTACAACGATTTTTCCCGCAGGGCGTATCAATAGTACAATTTCACCAGACAGATGACAACATCAAAAGGGAAATAAAAAAATTGCTAGCATAGGTAGAGAGTGAGAATTCCCGACGTCATAGCCGGGGAATATAGTGAATGTAGATTGTTGCTAGTCTCGGTGCGGTTACTTCGTGATGGACGTAGCCGCACTTTTTTATTTCACATTATCGAATAATTATGAAAAACTTTCCCACATATTACAGATAGTCTAAGATATTTGGTAATTTTGTGGCGAAAAATAGAAACAGATTATGGACGATTTACAACACATCGGATATAGCAGGGAGGTCATTGAATTCGTCGCCGTAGCAAAAGAATTTTGCAGTTATCTAGAAGGTTCCCACGAGGAAGAACCTAGCGAATTGCTTTCGAAGCTACAAAAGTTTATCCCGCTCATTTACCTGAAAGGAAGTCTGCTACCCTCGTGCGAAAGCGACAACCTCGGAATGATAGAAGAAGTGGTGACAGAAGAGGATTATAATGCATTACTTGCAACATTAAGTCGGATCCTTGGCGAGCATGACGAGTATCTAGAGGTTTTTGACGACAATATGCAATACAGCGAGGCTCCGGTCGTGAATTCGATTTCCGAGAAACTTTGTGATATTTACCAAGATTTGAAAAATTTCATTTCTGCATATCGCAGCGGGATGATCGATGTCATCGAGGAAGCATTATGGCAATTAAATAACAGTTTTGAATTATATTGGGGAAAGGCGTGTGCTAGCGTATTAAGGGCTATTCACTTAGCAATATACAAAATCGTAGACACGGATGACTCCATGTAGGAGAAATTGGTATGGAATACAAGACGAAGATCAGCGAAGAAGAAATAGAAGAATTACCAAACTTTACGTTTGACGGGGAGATCATCGTGATTGATCATGAGGATAAAGTGGATGCAGCCGTGGACGATTTATTATCCTACTCACACATCGGATTCGACACGGAAACCAAACCGGCATTCAAAAAAGGGGTAACACATCACGTAGGCCTGTTACAACTGGCCACTGACAAACGGGTATATTTATTCCGTTTGAACAAATGCGGCCTGCCCGAATCGCTACAGGAGCTTTTGGCCAATGAAAACATAATGAAAATCGGCGTTGGGATACGCGATGACATTCGAGGACTCAGAAAACTAGCCAATTTCACCCCGGCAAGCTTTCTGGATTTACAGATATTTGCCAAGGCTTTCGGCATAGAAGAGATGTCATTCTCTAAATTAATGTCCATTATTTTCAAAGTGAAAATATCCAAACGACAACGGACATCAAACTGGGAAGCTCCACGATTAACCCCGGCTCAATTACACTATGCGGCAACCGACGCATGGGGGGCACTAAAAATGTACAAGGCATTAAGATCCGGAAACAGCCAGTTGCAGCAAGTATCCTAGAGTTTATAAAGTATTACTTTATAAACTCTCGCTCAGAGGCATGGAAAAATAAAACGTGGAGCCTTCCCCCTCTTTCGATTCAAACCACAATTTTCCGTGATTCATTTTCACGAAATCCTTACAGAGTTGTAACCCCAACCCACTCCCCTTCTCTTTCTGCGTTCCATAAGAAATAAAATGTAAGCCATCATCCAGCAACCCCTGTTGATGCTCCTCACTGATTCCCTGCCCTCTATCTTTCACTGATACCTCCAAAAAACCGTTTTTTTCCTTGCAATCCACATCAATCCTCCCTCCCGCGTAACTGAATTTAATCGCGTTGGATAATAAATTACGCAATACAGTCTTCATCATATTCACATCCGCATACCCGGTAAAAGGTTGATCAATATGATTGCAAATCTCGACCCCCTTCGCCTCTGCAATATTCTCCTGCAACACGATCACCTCCTTTGCCGCCTCAGTGAAAGAAAATGCCTGCCCGTACGGCTGTAATAACCCATTTTGACTATTACTCCATAGCAACAAATTTTCCAGCAACAAGAAAGCCTCATCTGTAGTCTCTTGCAACATTTTGATAAGATGCTTTATATTATCATCCGGAATTTTCTCCTTCTGGTGATCAATCGCTTCAAGAATCATTTTAAGCGTACCGATCGGAGCTCGCAAATCATGGGCGATGACGGAATATAGCTTATCTTTTGAACGGGACTCACGCTGGATTCGTTCATTCTGCCTCTCGATAATACGCTGAGATTCCAGTAAAAGCAATTGATTATTTATTCGCAGAATCAACTCTCTCTTACTCAACGGTCGAGAAATAAACTCCACCCCCTCGTAATCGGCCACTTCCCGAAAATCGTCATAACGAGTGGGAATCGTCATGTAGAGAATTGGGATCTGTTTAGTCAGTACACTTTGTTTCAACTGATGTACAACCGTAACCCCCTTCCCTTCCTCTAGTGCCAAGCGAATAATAATCATATCCGGCAACCTCAACTTTGCAAGTAGAAACACCTCTTTCGCCTCCAGAGTAGACAACAATTTAAAATTCTCTCCGGCCAGCAAGCTTGTCATCTTTTCCAAATTCGAAACAGAATCGTCAGCCAAAAGGATTGTATATTCGCTATGATCTATATGCATTAGCCACAAATTTATAATCAATTTTTGAAAAAAGTTTCGCGTAGAGCCTATAAAAACTCTGCGCCCGTTATTCTATTTTCAGTCTGCATACGCTTCTTGGGGATCGTTCAGCCCTCAATATTTGTTTCTTTTCCTAGCATTTATACACGAATTTTACACCTCAGGTTACATGATTCCACATTTTTATTGTACAAAATCAAAATACTTTTGCAAACAACTTTCTATAAACCAATATATTAAATATACGCCCAAAATTTAGCCTATAAAAAAGGACGAAAACATTTGGTAACTGAGAAGATTTTTGTACTTTTGTGCCCGGGTAAGTCCTATGCGACCAGCTCCTGTCGAACTCCCCCAGGGTCGGAAGACAGCAAGGGTAGATGGTTGAGCGGTGCGACATAGCAAGCTTACCCTTTTAGGAAACGCCTCTTTAGCTCAGCTGGCCAGAGCACGTGATTTGTAATCTCGGGGTCGTTGGTTCGAATCCGACAAGAG
>OLIS01002241.1_pt1 | contig 12756 bp, 8 predicted proteins | sample 1601351 | NCBI WGS metagenome assembly OLIS01 (sample SAMEA2452122, study PRJEB22498) | human gut metagenome | biome: human feces; feature: human gut; material: feces | place: Australia | collected 2012
CCTTCACTTCAATAAAACGTAAGGCATAGGTCTGCAATCTTCTGATCTGCTCGGGCACAAAACTTTCCACGTCATAGCCGCACTTTACTGCACTGACATCCTTTGGCTTGTATCCAAGAGAACTTTCAATCCGCATTACCGCATTCATGGCAGCATATTCTATTGTTTGACGATCACCCTGTCCAAACACTCCTGGAGTTTGTGTCGCAACCAATTTATGTAACAGACCTTTTGGAATAATCAGAGCACCACCTGTAATAACTGGTGGCATCGGTGAAATTCTGCGTTCTTTATCCAATTCTGCCAAACGATTCTGCATCCTGCTTTCCAGTTCTTCGGCTCTGCGGGCAGCCAATTTAGAATTCAGCTTTGCATTCGTTTTTCCTGCCGCTTCCTTTTGTGCCAACTCTCCCGCACGATAATCCCAATACTGAATCTCTGCTGTCAGGCGTTCCTTAACTGCTTTTGCAGTTTTATTGATCATCGATTCCTTACGAGTCTTTACTTCTTGAAAATGCGAAGGTATCAAATGCTCAATGGCATATCCCTTTGCTATCCCTTCCACATCCTTGGACAACCACTTTTGTGATGCCATCCAGCTTTGAATTGCCGAATATTCAGTCTCAGTTGCTGCCTTATAATCAAGGTATGGAGCATAACCAGCGCTGATTGCTGTACCATCCTCTTTTATTTCCACAAAATGAATATGTTTAGAAATCGTTCTTCTGTTTCCATTCTTTGTAATGACACCATCTTGAATTGCATCTTCAATGTAGAATAAAAGTCTGGCGTCATTGCTAAAGTCAGTATCGTCGATAAATACTGCTCCGCATTTCATGACATCAACATTTTTCTCGCGAATAATATCAATCGTAGCCTCAAGAAGAGGATGCCCAGGACAAATCAATGCCGCCTGTGGAAGCCCAGGAACATTGCAGTATTCCTTATCGAAACAAATCCGTTCATATCGCTTAAGAACCGGCTCGCCAAATCCAATCTGCATATCTCGATTGCGAACTGGATATGGAACCGATGTGATCTCATATCTTCCAGTTTCACGCTTACGGACTTTACCTCCCAGGCTCTTAAACGCTTCAAGAAAGAATGATTCTATAAAATGTGGCTGAAGCTTGTGCGCTTCAATTCGCTCCATATCTTCACGGATGGTGTTTACAACATGAATATCCATAACGTCATCCGTCAGAGCTCGCTCATCGATCAACTTTTGGAAAGATTCCCGATTCATATTATGGTCCACGACTTGGTTCAATCTCGCACGAACCTGTGGATCATTACCATAGCGGACTGCTTCTATTAGCAATTCTCTCAACGACTTATTATCAAAAGTCATTTTTCCAAGAATGTCGAATACCTTACCCCCCAGAGCCTGGCGTTCTTCCTCTAACTTGGAGAACAATCGTTGAAATACAAAACCTTCCCTCGTTTCATTTGCCACCAAATTCCACAGATGACATACCTCCGTCTGACCAATACGATGAATACGACCAAACCGCTGCTCCAACCTATTAGGATTCCATGGCAGGTCATAATTAATCATCAAATGCGCACGCTGCAGATTGATACCTTCACCAGCGGCATCGGTAGCAATCAGAATACGTACTTCCACATCCTGTTTAAACCGTTCTTCTACTTTACGACGCTCATCTCGGAGCATGCCACCATGAATGGTAACTACAGATTCAGCATTTCCTAAAAGAGAACGTATCTTTTCTGTCAGGTAGTTTAACGTATCTTTATGCTCGGTGAAGATAATCAGTTTTTCTCTCTGTCCATCCTTGCCAAACATTGCATCATTGTCTTGAAGCAAGTGTGACAATTCATCCCACTTACGATCAATTCCGCTGACACGCACATCATTTGCCATTTTTTCTAGACGTTTTAATGTACGTATTTCCGCTTCCAATTCTGCAATTGTCGCAGCTGCAGAAGCATGATCCACAACCTGCTCTTCCATCTGCTCCTGCTCATTTGGTGGCAGATCATCATCGTCAATATCTTCCCAATCCGAATTTCTATATTCTTCTGCACGCTTACCTAATTTCTCTTCAGCCAAACGATGTTCCATGCGCTCACGTCTCCTTTTGAGCGATTGGTAAATGGCCTCTGGAGAAGAAGCCAATCTTCTCTGCAGAATGGTCAATGCAAAACCTACAGTCGTTTTTCGGTCATTATTCAAATTATCCGCACGATTAAACTCTTCCTGTACATACTCTGTAACAGCTTGATAAAGCTGTGACTCCTGTGGCGAAAGATCATAATTAACAGTATAGGCAATTCGTTCTGGGAACAGAGGCTTGCCATCAAATTTCAAAAGTTCCTCTTTGACCAGTCGACGCATGACATCACTTACATCAACTGCCTGCTGAGAATTGCTGTGTGTTCCCTCAAAGCGATCTGGATCTACAAGAGATAAAAACAGCTGAAAATCTTCATCTTTTCCATTGTGTGGAGTTGCCGTCAGCAAAAGGAAATTACGCGTAATATTAGAAAGCAAACGTCCCAGCTGGAATCTGCGTGTATATTTCACTTCTCCGCCCCAAACAGTAGCAGACATTTTATGGGCCTCATCACACACAATAAGATCCCAGTCAGATACTCTTAATTTTTCTTGAAGCTCATCATTCCGTGCTAATTTATCTAATCGACAAATACAGCGATCCACCTCAGTAAAAATATTGCCACTTACTGCGGATTCCATTCGATCATTGGTAAGAATTTCGAAGCGTAAATGAAACTTTGCAAAAAGTTCATCCTGCCATTGTTCCACCAGACTACCTGGAGAAACAATGAGACATCTTTTTAGGTCCCCTCGTGCCATCAATTCTTTAATATATAGGCCAGTCATAATTGTTTTTCCAGCACCAGGATCATCTGCCAGAACGTACCGGAGTGGTACCCTCGGCAGCATTTCTTGGTATACTGCTGAAATCTGATGTGGCAGTGGCTCTACAGAAGACGTATGCACTGCAAGATACGGATCGAATAAATGCGCTAAACTTATTCTGTAAGCCTCTGATGCCAATTTCATCTGATTGCCATCCGCATCAAAACTCCATGGCAAATGATTCGCTAAAACCTCAACATTTACCTCATCATCACGATATAGCAACTGAGTTCCTAGCGTTCCTCGTGTATCCTTATATGTAATCTCAAGCACATTGCTGCCGTACCACTGTGCTGCCACTATAGAGACCGACTCATTTCCAGCAATTCCTTTGACCGTGCTACCCACGGTTATATCTTCAAGTTTTGCCATAACGGCCTCCTTTCTACTACAATATATTTATGGTTAATACACCTCACAACCAGTGAGGCATTATCCATCTTGTTGCTTAAGCTGTATAATGATAGAGCAATTGGTATGTCGGCTTCCTTTCTTGGACTACGCGTCCGTTAAGTAGACAGATAACCAGCTCCTCATTTGCAGCATTCGTTTTATGCAGGTTGAACCACCTTGTGTGCGTCCGTGTCATCCCTCAGTAGATTGAATAGGCAATGAGTAAAACTGGTATTTATCCATTGCATTATTTTCCCAAAGGAGTGACAATTTTATGAAGAACGCAGTAGGTATTGATGTTTCCAAAGGTAAAAGTGTAGTTGCTATCTTGCGACCATATGGTGAAATTGTATATTCGCCTTTTGAACTAAAGCACACAGCAAGTGATATATCTTCGCTTATCGAACTTATCAAATCCATTGATGGTGAATCACGCATTGTTATGGAGCATACTGGACGTTATTATGAAGTCCTTGCTAATCAGTTTTCCAATGCTAATCTCTTTGTTAGTGCAGTTAATCCAAAACTCATAAAAGACTTTGATAACGAATCTCTCCGCAAAGTTAAATCTGATAAGGCAGATTCTGTAAAAATTGCAAGATATGCTCTTGACAAATGGAATCTGCTCCAACAGTATAGTGATATGGATGAATTACGCAACCAACTTAAAACTATGAACCGTCAATTTAACTTCTACATGAAACACAAGACGGCTATGAAAAACAATCTTATAGGCATTCTCGACCAGACATATCCTGGTGTTAATACCTATTTTGATAGCCCTGCTCGCAGTGATGACAGCCAGAAATGGGTAGATTTCGCTTCCACTTACTGGCATGTGGACTGTGTCCGTAAAATGTCTCTCAATGCATTTGTTGACCATTATCAGAAATGGTGCAAACACAAGAAGTACAACTTTAGTCAACTAAAAGCTGAAGAAATCTATGGAAAAGCAAAGGAACTTGTTCCTGTACTTCCGAAAGACGATATAACAATGTTTATCATCAAGCAGGCTATTGACCAGCTTAACAGTGCATCAACAACTGTAGAGGAACTTCGCAAGCTTATGAATGGAACAGCTGCAAAGCTTCCTGAATATCATGTTGTTATGCAGATGAAAGGAGTTGGTCCATCTCTCGGTCCACAGCTTATGGCTGAGATTGGCGATGTTATGCGCTTTACCCACAGAAATGCTATTACTGCTTTTGCTGGTGTTGATCCTGGCGTAAATGAATCGGGCAGCTATGCTCAAAAGAGTGTTCCAACATCAAAGCGAGGCTCTGCTGAGCTACGCAAAACATTATTTCAGATAATGGATGTTCTGATTAAAACCATGCCACAGGATGATCCTGTTTATAAATTCATTGATAAAAAACGCTCGCAGGGAAAGCCATACTATGTCTATATGACCGCTGGGGCTAATAAGTTTCTACGAATCTACTATGGCAGAGTGAAAGAATATCTTACTACTCTGCAATCATAAAACATCCAACAACTTTGTAATTCAAATTTTTCCAGCACTTTATGGTGGACTTTTTGTTATGCTTATTTTTCAACCTGTATAAAATTTTCAATGTTCTTTAAATTTAGCCTTGACTTTTTATTTGCAGGCTACTTTATTTTCAAGAATTAGTTTTTCTCACTACATGTTGCTTCATCAGTATTTTTATTGTCGAAAGACAAATTCATGGCATTAGATGATGTCATGTCTTCCACATTTTCCAACTCCATAATATCAGTCAACTCACAATTCAATTCTTCACATATTTTAATCAAAACACCTGTTGTGATATTTTCTCCCTTTCCAAGCTTTGCTATGGATGCTGTGCTGATTCCTGTTTTGGCTTTCAAATCACCTTTAGTCATATTTTTATCAATCAATAATTTTCATAACTTTTTATAAGTGATTGTTTTTGACATTTTCGTTGATCTCCTTTTTTCTAAAACCATCAGTTCTCTTCATTTATATCTATTGATCTCAAGAATCCGTATGTACCTACTGACTTATCCTGTGTAAATTCAATTAAATTAGCTGTGGAGTAATCAACATTTGCAGGAATTTCATTCTCTGCTATGATAATTTGATTATCTCCGCAATTTTATTTGTAATCAGATATTTCATTCAAGAGTTCCGCTGCTACAAAATAAGGATTATTGTCATCTCCTAATTTTTCAATAAGGACAGCATTCCCATCTCGCTCTAATACCTTAAAGGTCTCTCCAACACGAAACTGTAAGCCTTCATTACTTACACCCTCTTTGCTAACGGTATATGTCTTTAATAGCTCAGCAGCTTTCTCCTTTTCTGCTGCCTTCTTCTTTTGAGAACCCACCAGTGCTTCAACACCCTTGGTGCCAGCCACACCGCCTATCGCCCCAACTCCTGCAACAATTCCTAAAAGGTTTAATGGACCTCCCACCTTTTTTGACCATGTTGTAATAACTTGATACCAGCCTAAATTACTCATCTAAATCCTCCTATTAGTCACGCTTGTTCTTTAGCAATTTCGCTAACCATGCACCAGATGCAGCGACTAAAGCCGGTGATGCAATTGCCTCGGCAGCAACAACTCCAATAATCGCTCCAATTCCTGCAATTACAGCAGCACTATCAAGACCAGTCTTCTGCGCACCGGATACAAATGCCTGTATCTTTTTCTGATCCTCTTCAGATACTTCATCAGAGTGTAAAGCAAGATTAACTGCAGATTTAAGTATCTCCCTATTTGGATTCTCTTCCATTTCATAATCAAGTACTGCTCTGATTGCTATGTACTGCGTCTTTGTCATTTCGGTCTTTTTGTTTTCCAGATTACTAATTGTCTGTTTCGTAACACCAATCATGTCACCGAATACTTCTGCGGTCCATCCTCCAGCATTTCTGATGAGCAAGAGATTGTTCTGCAATTTTGTAATATCTGTATCAGAATATTTACCCATAAATACATCCTCCTGATACATAGAGAATACCACCTCTATTTTACGCTGTCAAATTGTTTTACAAGTCCATATTCTTTACTTTAAATTAAATTGGAATTGAAGGATAATCCCATAAACGCATGAACCCCTCTCGACCATGATGGCCGGGAGGGAGTGATTTTATTCCTGTTTGCTAATTCTGCCTTTTAGATCCTGCTCATATTGTGCGTATGATGAAATAATTCCATTTTCAGTTGTTGTATTAGTATAGGTGTAATAATACCATTTTTCCGGTTTATCGAGTTGCTCTTTTAATTCTGGCAATATGCTAGTATTCTGTAAAATCATACATTCAATAGCTCTAAGAGGCAGAATCTTGATGTGGCTACAAATATAGTTCTTCTCCTCTTCAGATACATTGACTGCATCTTGAAGGATATTGCACACTTTTTCGTAGACTTTTTTTCTAGAAACAACGGCATCCTCTAGCACAACCACAATACCATATATGTTTTCTTTTGAATACGCTTTATCCAACTGGAATAGCCCGTCTAGGTAATTATTAATCTGATTATAAATCTGAATTACATCTTCGGCATATATCTTTATATCATCTTCTATTTCGGCAGCATCAAATTTTCTCAGTTTCAAGCTTGGTGTAATTGCCTTTGTATCATAGAAAATAACTGCATCACCCTCTGCCGCAATAACATCGGAAGTCAACAAATTAGCTTTTCCCTTTTTATATACTATTTCTGGATAAATCCAAGAAATAGTATCAAGTTGTCCAACAATATCAAATAAATATGATTCAATTACTTCTTTGCCTATTGCTCTACGAAGCTTGTTATCTCTTAATGTTATGCGATTTAGCATCGATTCTGTTACCGCATTTACTACGAGATAAGGTGATGGTACGTAAGTAAAATCTTGCCCTGATATAAATGGATAAAGATATTGTATTTTCAGACCATAGTACTGGTCTATTATATTATCAGCATACAGCGAAAATAATTGTTTCCTGTATTCTTCCTTTTCAATAGATAATAAATGCAATACATCTTTATCCTTAAAAGCCTTTGTTAAAACCTTTTGTAGTTCTATGGGTGGAATCGTATCTTGGGCTTCTTTACTAAACCCTAAAAATACTAGAAAAGCAAATTCTTCTAATTGTTCATAATTAACTCCCATCTTATCAAAAAATACTTTTCTCATATCCAGTCTGTCATTTTGGAAAGTAAAGAAGTAATGATATCTATATAGTTTCTGAAGAAATACGCCTTGCACAGGAAACTGCTGTAATGCGGATATCATCATAAACGCTTCAGAATACTCACCATTCTCTTCCGCTGTAATTAAGCCGCTATGCCAATAATTTCTTATAAGTGTGATGATATCTGCGAACGTTTTTCCATCTAACTCTTCCGTAGCATCATTGGTATCATAAACGATGGAATATGCTGCAAACGCTTCAATCTCCCACGGCATTATATTTTCTTCGTAAGCCTTAACCATATCCACTTGCGAACATGTCATTATCCTACTGGAATACTTTTGACAAGCTAAGAGTTTACTTTCAAGCGTAAATCTTTCAAGTACTTTTAAAAAGTCCAAACTACTATGAACCAAATTTTCTTCCATAAAAAATACAGCCTCCTTCCTTGACATCTATTCTACTGCCTATAACCACTCCAAATGGTCGAGTTGCCGGATTGATTGTCATCCTTTTTCATTTTCCAAAAATCATCCCAAAAAGCCTGACATCTAATCCACTGTCTCAAATTGTGACATCTAATCCGAGGTTACAAGCTGACACATATTTTGCAGTGGATATGTTTCCATATAAGAAAACCGAGCTTTTTCAGAAGTCTGGCTTCAAATCCAAGTCTCCGAAAAAGCCCGGAAATACGCCGCTTTCTGGCACTTATTTATCTTTCCTTGACATCAAGACTACCGTCTCTATATGGCCAGTATTTGGAAACATATCTATACAGCAGCCCTTTTTTACCTCATACCCGCTCTCCTGCAACATAACCAGATCCCTTGCAAGACTTGTAGGCTTACAGGAAATATACACCATAGAATCCACACCATAATCAATTATCTTCTTAAGTGCCTTAGGATTGATTCCATCTCTTGGCGGATCAAGAACTATAAAATCTGGTTTATCCTTAATATTATCAAGTGCATTAAGTACATCGTCTGCTATGAATTCACAGTTATCAAGCCCATTTATATCTGCATTTATTTTAGCTGCATCGACTGCCTCGGGTATTATTTCAACACCTATAACTTTTTTTGCAACAGGTGCTAAAATCTGTGCTATAGTACCTGTTCCACTATAAAGATCAAAGATAACCTTGTCCTTAGTTGTTCCGACATAATCTCTTGCCTTAGAATACAGAACTTCTGCACCAAGCGAATTAGTCTGAAAGAATGAAAATGCTGTAATCTTAAACTTTAGTCCAAGCAACTCTTCTTCAATATAATCTCTTCCATATACTATATCCGTCTTTTCATTGATTACAGCATCTGCAACACTATCATTATAAGTGTGTAAAAATCCTACAATCTCACCATCCAGCGATAACTCTTTTAATCTGTCTGCCAACTCATCCATAGGAATATCGTTAACCGTAGTCGTTACAATATCCACTAGAATCTGACCCGTTTTTACTGCTTTTCTTACAAGCAAATGTCTAAGGTAACCTTCATGCTTCATTTTATGATAATATGTAAGTTTCTTCTCCAAAGCATAATCATATACACATTTTAATATTTTTCTGTAATCATTATCCACAATTTTACATTCTGTTACTGTGACTATGTCATACATACTATTTCTTTTATGCAGTCCAAGTGCTATAGGACCATCCTTTATTTCATCACCAAAAGAATATTCCATCTTATTACGATATTCACTTGATACCGGACTTCCAATTATTCCTTCCCAGTCATAATCTGTCTTTATAACAGGATCCAGAATCTTTTTAACTGTGGTTTCTTTCATCTTTAGCTGTTCATCATAACTTACAGTCTGATATACACATCCACCACATTTTCCGAAATGTTCGCATCTTTCGTTTGTTTCTGTATCTGACTGTCTTACAACTTCAAGAAGTCTTCCTTCACATTTTCCATGCTTCTTTTTATTCACCATAAATGTAACTGTCTGTCCTGGTATAGAATTCTTTACAACCGCCTTTTCCTTTATCAGTTGTCCATCTTCCTCTATTTCAACTATGACATTTCCTTTATTAGGAAAATCAACACTTTCTACATACCCTGTATATATACCACCTTTTTTCATTTAGAATTCCCTTTCATATATCACATGCTTTCCTATATATGTATATTTCTTATCCATACAGGTAAAAAGACCACTGACCGATTACATAACCTGCCAGTGGTCTTATATACATTATATTATTCTGATTAACTGATACGCTGCTGATTAATTCTCAAAGTCTTTATCAGCTTCATCTTCATCATCAAAATCATCTTCAAAATCATCATCATCGAAATCATCATCGAAATCATCAAGATAATCTGGTGTGAAATATCTGTATATAGCATATACGATTGCTGCTAAAGCTGCAACTGCTCCGATTACTGCTAAAACAATAACAACAACATTATTTTTGTTCTTTTCTTCTACATCTTTCTTATGAAGAAGTTCGTTCAGCTTACTAGCTGCTATAAGTTCTTCAATCTTATCCTTATTCATAACAACCGCTCCTTTCCAGTCACATAATAAAGTAAATATATTGTATCATAATCATTTTTATTTGTCACCATATTTAACTACATCTTCAATATCTTATTTAGTAACTTATTTAATTATATCTTCTTTTTTAATCTTCTTTAATCACATATTTAACTAAATCTTCTTTAATCTTGCAAATCCTGCAAGCATCTTTTTTAAGCCGAATTCATCAAACTTTACAGATACCATATAGTCACGTTCACCATGGTCTATAGATATTACCCTGCCTTTGCCAAACTTACTATGTTCTACAGTATCACCTACAGAATAACCTAGTCCGCCTGATGATTCTTTTGATAAGCTTTTTCCTGTATCTTCTGATGATGAAGCTTTAATGGTTGTTTTTTTTAAGTCAAATATATCCATAGGAAATTCTTTTCCGAACCCAACCTTCTTGTTTACCCCAGCATTAGCTGTATCTCGTATAGCTTTCTTAGCTGAACCATATATAGTATTACCATATCCACTGCTCTTATACATTCCACCCGGCTTTGAAGCGCCACCTATCTTTACTCTGTCAGACTGCTTATATGTAGTATTTCCACTTCCATATCTGCTGAGTGCCGCCTTTGCATTGGCTCTTATATTATAGGCAGGCTGTTCTTCTGACTCATCTTTTCCACCATAAGATATTTTTCCTTTATATCCGGAACTGTTATTCTCTATATTAAGATATTCATCTGGTATCTCTTTGATGAATCTTGAAACCTTATTCATCTGTGTTTCACCTCGTACCATACGCATTTTGGCACTACTCAGATTAAGTATTTTCTCAGCTCTTGTTATACCTACATAACATAATCTTCTCTCTTCCTCAATCTCTGTTGGATCATCTGATACTATGGTCATATAGCTTGGGAACAGTCCGTCTTCCATACCTGTCATATATACTATAGGAAACTCAAGACCTTTAGCACTATGAAGTGTCATAAGCATAACCTGTTTTTCTGATTCATTAAGATTATCTATATCTGCTATAAGCGCAACCTCCTCTAAGAAACCACTTAGCGTAGGTTTTTCACCTTTTTCCTGACATCCAGTTTCATAACTCACTATTTTATTAATGAATTCATCAATATTCTCCTGTCTTGCTTCTATCTCCTCTGCAGTTTCACTTTCAGCAAGACTTTCTATATATCTTGTATCCTCTAATACTGTTTCTGCCAGTTCTTTAAGACTCATGAACTGCTGTTTAGCCTTTAATGAACTTATAAGCGTAACAAATGGTTCTATCTTTCCTGCGCCTCTTTTTATAGTATCTATATTATCTGCTTCACATAATGCCTGCCAGAACGTATAAGCATTCTGATCGGCATATTCCTGGACACGTTCTATAGTAGTTGCCCCTATTCCTCTTTTAGGAACATTTATGATACGTCTTACAGCCTGTCCATCCATGCCATTATCTATCGTCTTAAGATAAGCAAGAATATCCTTGATTTCTTTCCTCTGATAAAAGCTTATACCACCATATATTCTATATGGTATATTTTTCATCATGAGTTTTTCTTCAAGCACTCTCGACTGGGCATTTGTTCTATATAATATTGCAATATCATTATAATTCCATCCATCTCTTACGAATGAACTTATACTGTTTACCACGCCATCCGCTTCTTCATATCCATTTTCATAAAGTGTGTAATTAACTTTCTCACCCTCACCATTCTCAGTCCACAGACTTTTCGACTTTCTTCCAACATTATTCTGTATAACCGCATTTGCTGCATTAAGTATGGTCTGAGTTGAACGATAATTCTGCTCAAGCTTAATAACCTTTGTTCCCTCAAATGTATTCTCAAAATTAAGAATATTCGTAATATTAGCTCCTCTGAACTTATATATTGACTGGTCATCATCACCAACAACACACAGATTACCATACTTTGCTGCAAGCATAGACACAAGTTTAAACTGCGAAGTATTCGTATCCTGATACTCATCTACCATAATATATCTGAATCTGTCCTGATAATAATTAAGTACTTCTGCATCATGCTCGAACAACTCAACCGTTTTAAATATAAGATCATCAAAATCAAGCGCATTATTAAGCTTTAGCGTTTTCTGATATTCAACGTATACATTGGCTATCCTTTTAGCATTATAATCCCCACCAGCATCCAGAACCATTTCCTCAGGTGTCATAAGCTCATCCTTTGCATGCGATATAGCATTCATAATAGTTCTTTCTTTAAGCAGCTTTGTATCTATATTAAATTTCTTACATATATCTTTAATAACACTCTTTTGATCATCTGTATCATATATTGTAAAATTATTAGAATATCCTATTCTGTCTATATATCTTCTTAATATACGTACACAGGTTGAATGAAATGTACTTACCCATACCTCACCTGCACCATTTCCCACAGTTGCATCTACTCTCTCTCTCATTTCTCTTGCAGCTTTATTCGTAAATGTTATCGCAAGTATATTATATGGTGCTACTCCGCAATCATCTATAAGATAGGCTATTCTGTTCGTAAGCACTCTTGTCTTACCAGAACCAGCACCAGCTATTATAAGCAGAGGTCCCTCTGTACGCTTAACAGCGCGCTTCTGCATATCATTTAATCCATCTAAATTCATACACAACTCCTGTTTTAACTATATATTGCACGAACATGTATTCTTGTCATACTTATTTAGTATAGCAAATGTTGTGGAAATAATAAAGTGGAAATATTGTTGTTTAATTGAATATTAGTTGGTGATGAACGGACGACAAATATAAGCTACAGGCAGTCCTGCACACTATGTTCAATGC
>OLIS01002244.1_pt1 | contig 12740 bp, 6 predicted proteins | sample 1601351 | NCBI WGS metagenome assembly OLIS01 (sample SAMEA2452122, study PRJEB22498) | human gut metagenome | biome: human feces; feature: human gut; material: feces | place: Australia | collected 2012
ATTAAATCTTATTTTTTTCAAATTTTCGGCAAAGATACTCTTTTTTCTCGAAAAAATGTTGTATTTTTGCCATAAATTAATAAAATAAGTATTAAAAGCGATATATGAGCGACGAAATTAAAGATAAAAACGAGCTGGAAGGCCAAAATCCGGATGATTTGGGGAATTCTGATGCTCAGGAACAACATTCCGACTATAAGCCGGTGAACCGATTCGATGCATCCGCCGTACACCACCTCAGCGGCATGTATCAGAACTGGTTCCTCGACTATGCGTCGTATGTAATCCTGGAACGAGCTGTGCCGCATATCGAAGACGGATTGAAACCCGTGCAGCGACGCATCCTCCACTCCATGAAGCGCATGGACGACGGAAGATACAACAAGGTGGCCAACATCGTGGGACACACGATGCAGTTCCACCCGCATGGAGACGCTTCCATCGGCGACGCCTTGGTGCAGATGGGACAGAAAGACCTCCTCATCGATACGCAGGGTAACTGGGGAAATATCCTCACGGGCGACCGTGCGGCGGCTCCCCGATATATTGAGGCAAGACTCTCGAAGTTTGCACTCGACGTGGTGTTCAACCCGAAAACCACCGACTGGCAACTCTCTTACGACGGCCGTAACAAGGAGCCTATCACCCTGCCGGCTAAATTCCCGCTGCTTCTGGCACAGGGTGCCGAGGGTATCGCCGTGGGATTGAGCAGCAAGGTATTGCCACACAACTTCAACGACCTCTGCGATGCTGCCATCCACTACCTCAGGGGAGAGCAGTTTGCCATCTACCCTGACTTCCCAACAGGTGGAGCCATCGACGTAAGCAAATACAACGACGGTCAGCGTGGCGGAGCCTTGAAGGTGAGAGCCAAAATCGACAAACTCGACAGCAAGACCCTCGTCATCACCGAGATTCCATACAGCAAAACCACGGTGAGCCTCATCGAAAGCATCACCAAGGCGGTGGAAAAGGGAAAAATCAAGGCAAGAAAGATAGAAGACGTCACCTCTGCCAACGTAGAGATTCTCGTACATCTGGCACCGGGCACATCTTCCGATAAGACCATGGATGCCCTCTATGCCTTCAGCGACTGCGAAATCAATATCTCGCCCAACTGCTGCGTCATCGAGGACAACAAGCCGAAGTTCCTCACCATCAGCGATGTTCTTCGCCACAGCGTAGATCGCACCATGGGATTGCTGCGCCGCGAACTGATGATTCGCAAGGGCGAACTGGAGGAGCAGCTCTTCTTCTCATCCTTGGAACGCATCTTCATCGAAGAGCGCATCTACAAGGAGCGCAAGTTCGAGCAGAGCAAGAACCAGGACGAGGTAGTGGCATTCATCGATTCCAAGCTGGAGCCTTTCAAGGACAAGCTCTTCACTGCCGAAGTAGATGGCAAGGGAATGGTGGAATATGCCTTCCATCGCGAGATAACCAGGGAGGACATCCTCAAGCTGCTGGAAATCAAGATGCAGCGCATCCTTAAATATAATAAGGATAAGGCAGACGAACTGCTGATGAAAATCAAGGCAGAACTTGCAGAAATCGAGAACGACCTGGCTCACATGACCGATGTTACCATCAACTGGTTTGAATATCTGAAGGGAAAATACGGCAAGCAGCATCCTAGAAAGACGGAAATCCGCAACTTCGATACCATCGAGGTAACCAAGGTGGTGGAGGCTAACCAGAAACTCTATATCAACCGACAGGAAGGTTTCGTGGGAATGGGATTGAAGAAGGACGAGTTCGTATGCAACTGTTCCGACCTCGACGACATCATCATCTTCTACAAGGACGGAAAATTCAAGGTTACCAAGGTGGCAGACAAGATATTCGTGGGCAAGAACATCCTCCACGTGCAGGTGTTCAAGAAGAACGACAAGCGAACCATCTACAACTGCGTATACCGCGACGGCAAGCAGGGCGACTACTTCATCAAGCGATTCAACGTAACCGCCATGACGCGCGACAAGCTCTACGACATCACCCAGGGCACCCCTGGAAGCCGCATCATCTATTTCACTGCCAACCCTAACGGCGAGGCAGAAATCATCAAGGTGACGCTGGAACCAGACCTGAGCCGCAAGCGCCAGAGCATTTTCCTGGAGAAGGATTTCTCGGATATCCTCATCAAGGGCAGAGCCGCCAAGGGCAATCTGCTTACCAAGCGCACCATCCGCCGCATCGGCTTGAAGAGCCACGGCCACAGTACGCTGGGCGGAAGAAAGGTATGGTTCGACCCGGATGTAAACCGCATCAACTACGATGAGAACGGCAGATTCCTGGGTGAATTCAACGACGATGATGCCATCCTAGTGGTATTGGACAACGGCGAGTTCTACATCACCAACTTTGATGTGAACAACCACTACGAGGACAACATCCTGAGGTTGGAGAAATGGGACGAGCACAAGATTTGGACGGCGATTCTCTATGATGCCGACAACGAGGGTTATCCATACATCAAGCGATTTACGATGGATGCCACCAAGCGCCATCAGAACTGCCTGGGCGAGAACCCTAACAGTCAGCTCATCCTGCTCACCGATACACCATTCCCTCGTCTTCAGGTTACCTATGGCGGAGCGGATGCCATGCGTCCTGCCGAGGAAATCGATGCCGAGCAGTTTATTGCGCAGAAGAGCTTCAAGGCAAAGGGCAAGCGCCTCACCACCTGGAAGATAGAAAGCATCGAGGAACTGGAACCAACAAGATTTCCAGACCCGGAAGAGCCATCCGACGATGATGCCTCAGATGAGCAGGAAGGCGCTGAGGAGCCAAGAGAAAACCTGGATCCAGATGCCGGAAAGAGCGAGCAGCAAGTCATCGACGAGCTAACCGGCCAAACCAGCCTCTTCTCCGACAAGGATTTCACAGAAGACGACAAGGATAGAGAATGGCTGAAGAAGCAATAATCCCCATGATAGAAAAGGAGCTTAAGCCCAAAAAGCTTAAGCCCCTTTTTTTATTTCTTATACCCCTCCAGCTTCTTCAGGCAATACTCCTTGAAATCCTTCCAGTGGTAATAAGGCGCCACGTCGCTCTTGATAGGAAGCGTAGCCTCATCCTCGCAGAGCAGCACCTTCACCAGCACATCATTCGCCTTGTTTCTATAAAAAACAAACTGCAGATTCGTAGCCATCGGCGTAATCTTGTAATCCCACCATTGAGAAGCAATCTTCTCCGGGTCCTTAATCTCCTCGCCATACCCATTCAAATCCAGCAGACAGGTGAGCGGAGTAACCATCGTATCATGGCCATATCTCAGGGTAGCACCCGGATGCGGCAAAGCAATGCAGCTATCCGCCTTCTGAATAATATCCCTCAGCAGATTGCGCTGCGAGAACGGCTGCACATTGCCCGTAAAAGGCGAATTGCCATAAGCCATCTGCCACCCGATGTTGGCATTCAGCCAGTTCTGATACAGCTCCTCCTCGGTAAAGAGATCGTAGAGCGAAACCTTGCCCCTCAATTCCGTGCCCTGGATAGAGCTCGCCATCTTATAAAGCTTTCCGTTCAAGTCGCTCTGGTTGATATTCTGCTTCACCCAGGCAGGGTCGTTGAAAAGTTCCTTCATCAGGCGGCTGCAGTTAACGTGCTTCTGGGCAAACTCCTGCTGCGCCACTCTGATGCCCACGCTATTCTTCAAGCTATCCAGGTATCTGTCGTCCTGGTTCATATAATACATATCATGCTCGCTGGCATCATGGAAGATATGAAGCTTAGGATTCATGCGGAGCATCTGCTGCAAACCGTTCTCCATAGAGAGGATGCATCGGATAACCAAAGTGCTTCGAGCCTCGATATTCGTATTACCGGCAAAGATCTCAGGAAATCTCTCCATCATTCTTCGGGTAATGCCCTGATGCTGCAGGGCGCCGAGCGGAGTCAGTTCGCCATCACGTCCCTTCGCCTCCTCGCGAATCATCTTCACCTTAGCCAGGGTTTCCTCGCCCTTGGCAGTCAGTTTCCCCTCCTGCTTTGCCTTGAGCAGAGAGAAATAAGGCACATCATACGCCTTCTTGCCAATCATGAAGCGGGAGCCATGACGGCCATAGTGACTCAGATAAAAAGGCTTATACCCCTTAGGAGCAGGAGTCAACTGCTTCTGAGGTCCACGATAAGCCACATAGTTACTACCCGAGAGGGTAATGTCGCGCTTGAAATCCTCCTGAGGAGTCTGCGCGGCAAGGGGCATCGTCAAAGCAAGAGATGCCCACAATAATAGATGTCTTGTGTTCATTATTATGTTATCTAAAGTTTACCTGCATATTACAGCTTGCCATAGCTTGCCTGCATATTATAGCTTGCCATAGCTTGCCTGCAAAAGTAGCATTATTTCTCGTAAAAAACAAGCAATTCCGCTTTTTTTTGCATATTTCTTCTTTTTATTCAGAAAAATATTGTATCTTTGCACTCGCAAATGCGCTTGTGGCGAAATTGGTAGACGCGCTAGACTTAGGATCTAGTGGTTTAGGCCGTGTAGGTTCGAGTCCTATCAGGCGCACTGAAGAAAATCCTAACTGCCTGATAATAAGCAGTTAGGATTTTTTCTTTTCTATTTTTGGCAACATTTTGGCAACATATTTCAATGCTAATCTATAGTAACAGCCAAAAGCAAGGTATCATTTCACATACTTTCACACTATTTCTTGCGATTACACACACCACTTTAGTTTATCCCCATTCATAGAGGTTTTCGCCCAAAACTGAAAAAATCACAAAGAAATTACCAAGGAAGCTGCTAAACATCTTCATGAAAAGGGTTTGATAGAAGGCCGTGCACCATACTATATCGCTAAAAGTTGCCAAAATGACTAAGCAGATAGGACACTATACAAAAGAAAATGGCTTGCAGAAAATAGTATCCAAAAGTTATTGTTGCAATTGGCTCATAATGCAGGAAGTATGGGATTCAAACGTCAAGACGTTTATGAGGGACTACATCAAGTCATAATATGGGCATATTCGGTAGTTTTAAGTCGTTTTAAGTCGTTTTAAGTCGTTATTTGGCTATTTGAGGTCGTTCTCGGCTATTTGAGGTCGTCACTTGGGCATAGCTCATGTAACTGGCATGTAACTGAATAAAAGAAGGCTCGTATGGATAATGCTAGTTTTCAAACAGAGTTTATACATTCTTGAACATAACAACATTTCACACCAATCAGACTACATTTTGGAGGGCTAAAAAATGCAGAGAAGACAAAAAAACAGCGTCTATGAATAAAGCAGGCTAAGATCTATCATGCTACACATAAGGAAAAGCGCTTTGAAACCTTTTTCTTCACTTTGCTATGATATTTTAATATCTTTATGGGATGTTCGCACATTTTCCTAAAATTGGGCGTATTTTATGATATTATATCACTTTTCTGATAACAAAGTATAAAATGTACTATCTTTTAGTTATAATTGTTTAAAATACACGTATAAATTGACCAGCGTATCAATATTTCCTATAATTTTGCTACACAAATCAAGGCAACTTGATACCTTTCTCCGTATAAGTAAAAGGTGGAAATATAAACGCAATTGAAACTAGAACAATAACAATTTTAAACAAACTCATTAAACAAAATGAAATTTTACAATTCCAAAAGCCTGATGGCCTCGTTGGCCTTGTTCGGCACTACTGCCTCTCTGTGGGCAGCAAATTTCACTGCCATGTGGGATTTTGCCAAGATGAACCCTACATCGCTCAGCAATGTTTATTTCCAAGGAAGCGAAGGACATATCAGTTCTTCCAAGTCTGGAGTGCAGATTTTTGCCATTGCCAAAAATGGCAAGTTTGACGTGCGTACAGCTGATGCACAGATGAATGCTAACACCTATCTGAGAATTCCTGTTTACAATGTAGGTGATCAGGTGATTATCACTACACATGCGGGATATCACAACTATGTGATTGGTTCCAAGACCGCCAATGCCGACAAGTTCACCTATACAGCCACTGCTGATGATGTCAAGAATGGATGGGTGCAGATGGAAGCCATGGCGACTATCTATCTACTCTCAATCCAGCTGAATTCTGATGATTCTTCATCTTCTTCTGCCAGTGTTGCTGTGAAGGCTACCGCTACATGGGATTTCGGTCAGATGAATCCTTCTTCCTTGAAGACGGTACAGATTGAAGGAGCCAAGGGTAAAGTGGCTTCCAATCTTGATGGTATACAACTCTTTGTCCTCGGACAGTATGGCAAGTTTGCAGCCAGAACCAACGATGTGCAGTTCAATGAGAAGACTACTGTGCGTGTGCCTGTGACAAAAAAGGGAGATGTAGTTACTGTGACCAGTGCTGCCAACTATCATAATTACGCCATCGGCGGCATTCATGCCGACAAAGACGTGATGACCTATCAGGCTACGGATGCAGATGCCAAGCAGGGATATGTTGTTCTCTACAGCTATGGACAGACATACCTGAAAAGCATCAGTGTGAATCTGCAGGCATATGTGAAGCCATCAACCAATAATGGCAGTACATCTTCCAATACTGGCAGTACATCTTCCAATGCGCAGGACAATGGTTCCTACAAGGATAATACCACGGCCACAACCGTTCCTGTTACCAATATCAAGAACTTTGTCATCGTCAAGCCTGGCGATGTTAATTCGCTGCTCTCAGCCATCAGCAAGGCCAACTCTTCCAATGCCAGCGTGAGTGCTGGCAGATATTATATTTATGTGCCTGCCGGTACATACAATCTTGGCAGCCGCACCCTTACGGCCATTACCGGTCACAATATCTCCATCATCGGTGACGGTATGGACAAGACCATCATCAAGAATTCTCCAGCAGTAAGCCAGGAGGGTATTTCTACAACTGCCACCTTGCTGAACCGTGGCCAGAACACTTATCTGCAGGACCTCACCTTGCAGAATGCACTCGACTATTATAATGCAGGTTCTGCAGGTAGAGCCGTGGCGTTGCAGGATAAGGGTAATCGTACCATAGCTAAAAATGTACGCATGCTTTCTTATCAGGACACTTATTACAGCAATGGCAAGGGACAGTATTATTTTGAGGGAGGCGACATACATGGAACCGTTGACTTTATCTGCGGTGGCGGTGATGTCTTCTTCAACAAGACAACCATCACCGTAGAGAAGCGTACCAAGGGCGGTTCCGGTTCCTGCATCATTACTGCGCCATATACCGATGCTGCCAACAAGGGGTATGTCTTCAACAGCTGCACCATCAAGAACTATGCAGAAAGCTACAGCTTGGGGCGTGCCTGGGGCGGAAAGCCTCGCCTGGCATTCATCAATACCAAAATGAACGACACACGCATTGCCAAGAGCCGTTTCTCTACAGCCGGCATGAATACCGTGGCTGACAAGTTTGTGGAATATAACTCTATGAATGCCAACGGCAAATGCATATCTCCTTCATCCAACGTGCTCACCTTCACGAAGGGAAGTGAGTCGAAGAAGATGGAGACCATCATCTCTTCTACCGATGCCAAGCAGTATAGTCTCAGCAAGGTGTTTACTGATTGGCAGCCAAACAACCTGACTGCTCAGATTTCCGTAAGTGGAGTAGTCGCCAATGGTCAGGTCATCAGCTGGAAGAAAGGCAATGCCAGCGCTTACGCTATCTACAAAGATGGCTGTCTGGTAACCATGGTTGATGCCAACACCACTTCTTACAAGGCTAGTGGCAGCGGTACTTATACCATCAAGGCGGCCAACTCAATGGGAGGATTGGGAAGCGGTCAGAATATCAAGGTAACTGTATCTTCATCAGACAGTTCTACTTCTTCTGGTAGCCAGGGGTCAACCAGTTCTTCTTCACAGGTCAGTGGACTCTCCAAGTATGATCTCAACCAGCCTATCGGATGGAGTAATGTCGGTGGAAAGGTAACGGGTTCGGAAGACAAGAACCCTGTACTCGTTTCTACCATGAGTCAATTTCTGGAAGCCATGAAGGGAACAGAGCAGAGAACCATCTATGTAAGCGGCACGCTGACAACCAATGCTCAGGTATATGTACAGAATGCAGCCAACAAGACCGTTTACGGACTACCGGGTTCTGCCCTGGCGAATACCACACACACCAGCAATGCCAACAATACGGGTGTACTCTGTATCAAGAACTGCAAGAATATCATCCTGCGCAACCTTACCTTCAAGGGACCAGGAGCTTATGATATCGATGGAAAGGACAATCTCACCATGCAGAAGAGTACTTATGTATGGGTAGATCATTGTGATTTCCAGGATGGTTGTGATGGCAACTTCGATATCAATACGGCTTCCGATAACATCAGTATCACCTGGTGCCGTTTCCGTTATCTTATCACACCATGGTCTGGTGGTTCTGGCGGTTCCAACGATCATCGTTTTTCCGATTTGATTGGTGGCAGCGACAAGGCTACAGGCGATGAAGGTAAGTTAAAGATTACTTTTGCCAACTGCTGGTGGGATGAAGGCTGCAAGGAGCGTTTGCCACGAGTGAGATATGGTAAGATACATATTCTCAACTGTCTCTACTCCTCAAGCAATGTAGGTTATTGCATTGGTGCAGGTTACAAGAGCAACATCTATGTGGAGAATAGTGTTTATGCTACTGCTGCTACCCAAAAGAAGCCTTGGGATTGCAAGACTAGTGGCAGTTACAAGGACTACAATATCACGTTGAAGGGCTGTGAAGGCACTGCAGATGCACAGAGCAAGAGTGGAAACAACGAGTATTTCGTTCCATCGAAATACTATACTTATAAGGCTAACAATGCTTCAGAAGTGAAAAGTTATGTTTCTGCAGCTGCCGGTGCAACACTCAAGGTGTCTTATGGTGCTGGTGTAAGCAAGTCAAGATCTGTTTCCTTGGGCGATACAGATGGTCAGACTACAGGCATCTGTGACTTTACAGAAGCGGCAAAGTCTGTACTCTCTACTCGTATTTTTACCTTAAAAGGTAATGAGGTACAGACTCTTCAGCCAGGTTTGAACATTGTGAAGACCACCTACTCAGATGGTCATACAGATGTGAAAAAAGTATTGAAGAAATAGAATAATAGCCTTCGGGATATGATTGTCCCGGAGGCTTTTTTGGTTATCGTTACTTCCATGACATCTATCTATTAATCAAAACAAAAACTCCCTGATAATATAAACTGTTATTTTTAGTTGCACAAAACAGCCTTTTTCCGAAAAGAATCAGATAATCCACTAAAATTCCACATATAATCCACCATACTTAGCCTCTTTTGGCGTAATTTTGCCAGCACCAAACGTATTTTCTGAAAAAGAAAGGCATTGAAAAGTCGATGCTTGATTACGGATTAGCAAGTGAATAAACAACTACAATTTTAACATAAACCGAAAGTAACCAATGAAAAAGAATGTTTTAATGACAGCTGTCATGCTGCTTGGTATCATGACAGGTTGTACTGACAGCTTGGAGCAGCAACTAGCTCCTGCAGCAGAGGTTGAAACTGAGTTGGCAACAAGAGCTTCTTCAGGTCGCCTTAGTACTTACACACCTCCTTCGTATATTGATGATTATGCATCAATGGCAGGTTGGGATCAGCGTGGCAGTTGGAATTTAGCCAACGTGCATGACCCTACAGTCATGAAGGCTGATGACGGCTACTATTACATGTATCAGACTGATGCCTCTTATGGTAACAGTTTGGATGGCCATGGCCATTTCTTCTGCCGTAAGAGCAAGGACTTGATCAACTGGACTTGGGTAGGCTCCACCATGAGAAGACAGCCTTCCTGGGTGGCAACCAAGGTGAATGAATATAGAGCAAAGGAGGGCCTTCCTGCTATCAAGCATTTTCGTTATGGATTTTGGGCGCCATGTGCTCGCAAGGTGAGAAATGGCTTGTACCGCATGTACTATTGCATCGTGGTCGATAATTACATCGGCAATGGCTTATATGCTGATGCAGCCAATTTTGACAACACCTGGACAGAAAGAGCTTTCATCGGCATGATGGAAACTTCCGATCCGGCAAGCAACCATTGGACAGACAAGGGCATGGTGGCTTGCTCTTCCACTGACCGTGGGTTCAACTGGGGAAGAAACGGTCAAGGTGACTGGAATGCATATTTCAAGTATAATGCCATCGATCCGTCATATATCATCTGCCCTGATGGCAAGCACTACCTCATCTATGGTTCATGGCATTCTGGTATTGTTGCCATGCGCCTGAACCCGGATACAGGTATGCCTTATGAGAATATCGGTGACCCATGGGGAGACATCAGCAAGTATGGCAAACGTATCTATACTCGCAATATCAATAGTCGCTGGCAGGCATCTGAAGCTCCGGAGATCATATATCACAATGGCTACTATTATCTTTTCATGGCCTACGATGAACTTTCTGTGGCTTACAACACTCGTGTGCTCAGAGCCAAGAATATAGAAGGTCCCTACTATGGAAAGGATGGCAGAGACTGTACCAACAAGGGTGGAGAGGCATATCCAATTCTGACACATCCGTACAAGTTCAACAATAGTCCAGGTTGGGTAGGAATCTCTCATTGTGCTGTCTTTGAAGATGGAGAAGGTAACTGGTATTTCTCATCACAAGGTCGTTTGCCGGCAGGAGTAAATGGCAATCCATATTCAAACGCACTTATGATGGGACAAGTACGTTCCATTCGATGGACACAGGATGGCTGGCCAGTCATTATGCCTGAGAGATATGGTGATGTGCCACAGCTTACCATTCTCGAAAGTGAGTTGAAGGGAACCTGGGAGAATATCACCCTGGAGTATAATTTTGGTCAGCAGTGTAATTCTGAGAGCATGACACTGGGGAGTGGTCATAAGATTACTGCAGGTTTCCATGCTGGTGGCAAGTGGTCCTACGACAAGGCAAATGCCATTCTATACATAGATGGCATACCTATGTATTTGCAGAGAGAATGTGATTGGGAATCCAATCCTAGAAAATATACTATTGTATATTCCGGACTCAGCAACTACAATAGTACAAGGAACCGCAAGTCATATTGGGGCAAGAAGAATTAAGACATCAAAGGAATTAAGGTAAAAGATGGATGATAAAAAGAAAGTTGCAGACTTGACTATCAAGTCAGCAACTTTCAGCTTTTGCAAGGGTTAGCCTAAATTATTCATAGACACAAAAAAAGAGAACGTTTTCTTGCATAATTCAAGAAAAAGTATTATCTTTGAAGTCGTTAAATATCAAAATAATACAACGTTCTCTATATTCAAAGACCAAGAAAGATGTCCGTTGCTATCAAGAAATGATAAAACCGACATTATTATAGTGCCGGAAGAAGTATCATAAAAACAGCTTACTCACGATATTGCCCAGAAACCATCTAAAGCTTTGGGCACTCAATGCCCGCAGTTACGGGCAACAGATGCCCAACACATGGGCTATCGATGCCCATCACGTGGGCTCTGAGTGCCCACCAAATGGGCATCGACAGACCAACTAATGGGCTGATTTCTAAGTGATATCAGCAGTAACTTCTAACGATATCAACATGACTTTTCCTGATTTCAGTTGACACTTTTTTACTTTATCAACTAGAAAAGGTAGACACTATCAATTTCATAAAACTGAAATAGTAGACACCTGCCTATCTGATAAAACTGAAATCGCAGACACCTGCCATTATCTTGATTTAAGTCAACAATCCAACACTATTAACAATAAAACAAAGAAAAAATTTCCTGTATTCGCATATTTCCTATACCTTTGCCACCGAATTCCAAGCATAAAGAAGACGAATTCCAATAAAAGAAGATAGAAAACAACGTATAATTTTTAAGAAAAAAGATTGATTATGAAGAAAATTATGTTGAGCCTCGCTATGGCTCTCGTTTCTGTTTGCGCTAGCGCACAGGTTTACATCGGTGGTACTGCTGGTATCTCTAGCAACAAGATCGGTGATGGTGACAGCAAGACTGCTTACACCTTGATGCCAGAGATTGGTTACGAATTCAACAACAAGTGGGAAGCAGGTCTCGAGATCGGTATCAAGAAGGGCGATGTTTGCGAACTCAGAGCAGTACCAGAAGCAACAACATTCATTGTAGCTCCTTACGTACGTTATACAGCCGTAGAAACCAAGTTGGTTAACCTCTTCGTTGAGGGTACAATCGGTTACGGCAGCGTCAGCAAGGGCGGTGGCGATTCTTACGAGGTAGGCATCAAGCCAGGTTTGGCTGTTAAGCTTTCAGACCACGTAAACTTCATCACAAAGGTAGGTTTCCTCGGTTACAGAGGTTATTCTCCAGACCATGGTGACAACTGGTCAACATTCGGAGTTGATGTAGATGCTAGCAACATTTCTTTCGGAGCTATCTATAAGTTCTAATATCTATGCCGGATGTCTATCCGCCGTTGGCGAATGGGCATCCGGCATTGCCGTATAAGCATCCGCCAATGCCGTACGTGCATCCGCCACTGGCGGATAGAAATTTCCATGAAACCAACAATCATTTAATGCCAACCGGAAGAACACAAGAAACAAACATAAAACGCAGTAAACAAACGCAAAACGCATATTTCAGACTTTCGTATGTAAAACTATAAAATAGTGAAATAGTTAAAATTATCTTTTCTTTGAAATTATTTCAGAAAAATAGAAAGTAGTTAAGCTAAAAAACACTATCTTTGCAGCATGATTTCTGCAGTCTGCTGAAAGTAGAAAAGAAAAGAGCAGAATCAAATTCAATTAACTCCTGACTTTGACTATGCGTCACCCATCTTGGATTTTTCTATTTTTCGGGGGCA
>OLIS01002250.1_pt1 | contig 12708 bp, 10 predicted proteins | sample 1601351 | NCBI WGS metagenome assembly OLIS01 (sample SAMEA2452122, study PRJEB22498) | human gut metagenome | biome: human feces; feature: human gut; material: feces | place: Australia | collected 2012
GTCTGACGAAGCCCAGATAAACTGTTCCCCCTTTTTGACCTTAGCGATATCTGCCGGCACCTTCACCGTATAGCCGAAAAGTTCCCGCGACGCGTCGTCCACAATCTTGCTGTACTTTTTCTTCAAACGCGCTGCTTCCCACTGCATTTCCGAAGCAAGGAACAAATCGGTTATCTGCTCCCGATGGGTCATCAGAAAATGATTGAGCGAAGCTACGTCCCGAGCCTTGATGTTCACATAAGTCTGCGGCACGGCTTTCACATTATACGCCACTCCCATTTCCACTCCATCGGCTTGAGGGTCCTCACGTACTTCGATAATATTACGCATCGTGGAGTATTGCCCCGAATAATTTTCCGGAAAGATCCGTATCATCCGAAACATGGGTTCATGTTGCGACAAACCGGGCACACTGCCTTTCAACACATCTTCCAACGAGTCACGGGCGCTCGTTTTCCAAAGCGAAGCATCTACAATCAACAACAACTCTCCGGGCAGTCCCTTAGACGCCCCCAACGGAGCTTTCTTTTCGCCACCGCCACAGGCGAAACACATACACGCCAGGCAAAGGGCTAAAATTCCTTGCCTCCAAAAACTTTTCTTCTTCATATTCATTTTATTTTAGGCGAGACACAAACGCGAATCCAATCCCGCAAATGACACAATCTGTTTCCATAACCGCCCTGCGAATCACTCACGAGCAGCCACGTACGCCGTCCGTCGGCCAGACGACTTCCTTCGCACAGCCCTTCGTAATTGGCCAGTTTCGGCCTGACCAGACGCATGCGGGTGGAAAAAGCCGCAACCGGTTCCTTTTTCAAAGCGTAGCCGGACAACCGTTCCGACGGGGTATTTTCCGGAAGTGCCGTTCCGGAACCGGGTACTACCTCATAAATCTTCATATCGGTACGGGCTTTCAACCGCCTCTTCGGGACATTGAATTCCCGTTCCATCACCCACAAGCGTCCGCCTTCCTGCGGCCAGATCGCGACCACCCCGAAAGCATACTGTTTTCCTTTGGCCTCCGATTCGGGCATATCCAACGGATAAGCATACGACGCACGCGGCAGCCCGTCACGCCCGAAACTCTGCAAACGAAGGCAAACGCCATGTCCTGCACCGGAATAGAATCCGCAACGCCGCCATCATAGTAGTAATGGTGATTAACCTGAACCGGACGACAGAATCCCGGCAGGGCGCAGGTTGCCATGAGTGTGCGATAATCGTCGCGCACAATATCGTATTTGGAAAAGTAAGTGGCTGTTCCGGTGACGGCATCCGTGGCAGGCATATAAAATTCTGCTGGATTTTTCATGATTGCATCGTAATCAATCGGGTCTTTGCCGTCAGAATTGGTCAGTGTTCCGTAAATGTATTGCAGACCGAACAGACTCCCGGTTCGAATCAGACTGTGTACACTTAAATACCGGGGATCACTTAAATGTTCCGTATAAAAACGGAGATTTCTTCCACGTTGTCCTGCAAGATAGGACAGCGTGTTTGCTGCACCCGCAGATACGCCGATACAGTAGTCAAACTGAATATGGTCATCTAAAAATTTATCTAAAATTCCGGCGCTGTAGGCACATTTCATGCCACCGCCTTCTACAACAAGTCCTATTTTCATAATTCACACGTATCATCCAATTTTTTAGATGATAATTGGATATTTCCTTTCTTCCAGTCATAACTTCGTTAAAATTTTATCACATTTGAAACAATTTATAAATACCAAAAAACTCGGCAAAAAACAATCATGATGCGCTCTTGCGTGATGAGACAGAAAATTATATAATAACAGACAGGTATGTTTTTATTTCTGGCAGGAGGCCCGGAATAAGAACGATGGCAGTATAGAAATAAGGAGATATTTTTAATATGGAAAATATGAAACCAAAAATCATTTTAACAGGCGACAGACCAACAGGAAAGCTTCATGTCGGACATTATGTCGGCTCTTTAAAAAGAAGAGTGGAATTACAGAATTCCGGGGAATTTGATAAGATTTTCATTATGATCGCAGACGCGCAGGCACTCACTGATAATGCGGACAACCCGGCAAAAATCCGTGATAATATCATGGAAGTTGCATTGGATTATTTATCCGTAGGGCTTGATCCTGCAAAATCCAATATTTTTATCCAGTCTCATGTGGCAGAACTGACAGAACTGACTTTCTACTATATGAATCTGGTGACAGTATCCCGTCTGCAGCGCAATCCAACGGTAAAAGCAGAGATTCAGATGCGTAATTTTGAGACAAGTATCCCGATGGGATTTTTCAACTATCCGATCAGCCAGGCGGCCGATATCACTGCATTTAAGGCAACGACTGTTCCGGTTGGGGAAGATCAGCTTCCAATGTTAGAGCAGACGAAGGAGATCGTGCACAAATTCAATGCAGTGTATGGAGAGACTTTAGTGGATCCTGAAATCCTGCTTCCATCGAATAAAGCATGCTTGAGACTTCCGGGTATTGACGGAAAAGCAAAGATGAGCAAATCCTTAGGCAACTGTATTTATCTGTCAGAATCCGAGGCAGATGTGAAGAAAAAAGTCATGTCCATGTTTACAGATCCGGATCATATCCGTATCGAAGATCCGGGAAAACTCGAAGGAAATACCGTATTTACTTATCTGGATGCGTTCAGCAACGAAGGACATTTTGCAGAGTACTTACCTGAATATGCAAATCTGGATGAGTTAAAAGATCACTATAAACGCGGTGGATTAGGCGATGTCAAAGTGAAGAAGTTTTTAAATAACGTTCTTCAGGAAGAATTAAGCCCAATCCGCGCAAGAAGAGCCGAGTATGAGAAGAACATCGAAGGTGTTTATGAGATTTTGAAAAAAGGCAGCGAAGTGGCAGCAGAGACAGCAGCTCAGACATTAAGTGAAGTCAAAGCGGCCATGAAGATCAATTACTTTGATGATCCGGCTTTTCTGGAAGAGCAGATTCAAAAATTTAACGAATAGGAAGAAAGAAAATGGCATTTACCCATCTCCATGTGCATACCGAGTTTTCCCTTCTGGATGGCTCGAATAAAATAAAAGAATATGTTGCAAGAGTGAAAGAGCTTGGCATGAACAGTGCAGCGATCACAGACCATGGAGTGATGTTTGGTGTCATTGACTTTTACAAGGCTGCGAAGGCAGCAGGTATCAATCCAATCCTTGGCTGTGAGGTGTACGTGGCACCGAACTCCCGATTTGACAGAGAGGCAGCGCATGGGGAGGATCGTTATTACCATCTGGTGCTGTTAGCTGAGAATAATGAGGGCTATCAGAACCTGATGAAAATTGTATCCAAAGGGTTTGTGGATGGGTATTATTACAAACCCCGTGTGGATATGGAAGTATTACAGCAGTATCACAGTGGAATCATTGCGCTGAGTGCGTGCCTTGCGGGAGAGGTACAGCGCTATCTTGTAAAAGGACTTTATGATGAGGCAAAAAAAGTTGCCAAAAAGTATGAAAACTGCTTTGGAAAAGGAAACTTTTTCCTGGAATTACAGGATCATGGAATCCCGGAGCAGCAGATGGTCAATCCACAGCTTGTGCGGATGAGCCAGGAGACAGGCATTGAACTGGTTGCGACAAACGACGTACATTACACCTACGCGGAAGATGCGGAGGCACACGATATCCTGCTCTGTATCCAGACCGGAAAGAAATTGTCCGATGAGAACCGTATGCGCTACGAGGGCGGCCAGTATTATGTGAAGTCAGAGGAAGAGATGCGGAAGCTTTTTTCCTTTGCAAGTCAGGCAATCGACAACACACAAAAGATCGCAGACCGCTGCCATGTGGAGATTGAGTTCGGTGTGACAAAACTGCCACATTTCGAGGTGCCGGAAGGTTACGACTCATGGACTTATCTGAATAAGCTGTGTCATGAGGGACTGGTAAAGCGTTACCCGGACCGCCATGAGGAACTGCTTCCGAAGCTTGATTATGAGCTTAATGTCATCCGGAAAATGGGATATGTTGATTATTTTTTGATCGTATGGGATTTTATCAATTATGCGAGAACCCATGGAATTCCGGTAGGCCCGGGGCGTGGAAGTGCCGCAGGAAGCCTTGTTTCTTATACCACAGGTATCACGAACATTGATCCGATCAAGTATAATCTGCTGTTTGAGCGTTTCTTAAATCCGGAGCGAGTTACCATGCCCGATATCGATATCGATTTCTGTTATGAGAGACGAAGCGAAGTGATCGATTATGTCGTGAAAAAATATGGCAAGGATTGTGTTTCGCAGATCGTGACATTCGGTACGCTGGCAGCAAAAGGTGTGATCCGTGATGTGGGGCGGGTGATGGATCTGCCATATAGTTTTTTTGATACTATTGCAAAGATGATCCCAAATGAACTGAATATTACGATTGAAAAAGCACTGCAGATGAATCCGGAACTCCGCGGCATGTACGAATCGGACGAGAATGTACGTACACTGATCGATATGTCAAAACGTTTAGAGGGACTGCCACGGCATACTTCTATGCATGCAGCGGGTGTTGTGATCTCACAGAAAGCGATGGATGAGTATGTTCCACTGTCGAGGGCGTCCGACGGAACAATCACGACACAGTTTATCATGACGACCATCGAGGAACTTGGACTTTTGAAAATGGACTTCCTTGGACTTAGAACGTTGACGGTCATCAAGGATGCCGCAGATCTCGTATATAAGAACCATGGAATCAAAATCGATGTCAATCACATCGATTATAATGATCATACCGATCCGGATGCAGTTCTTATCGACTACAATGATAAAAAAGTATTAGACTACATCGGAACCGGAAGAACCGAGGGTGTGTTCCAGCTTGAAAGTGCCGGAATGAAAAACTTCATGAAGGAGTTAAAACCGCAGAGTTTAGAGGATGTCATCGCCGGAATTTCCCTGTATCGTCCTGGACCAATGGACTTTATTCCAAAGTATATCAAAGGAAAAAATGAGCGCGACAGTATTACTTACGAATGCAAAGAATTAGAACCAATCTTAGAGCCGACCTATGGTTGTATCGTTTATCAGGAGCAGGTGATGCAGATCGTGCAGGAACTTGCCGGGTACACGATGGGACAGGCGGACAATATTCGTCGTGCCATGAGCAAAAAGAAACAGTATGTCATTGATGCAGAGCGTCAGAACTTTGTTTACGGCAACGAGGAACAGGGAATCAAAGGCTGTATTGCAAACGGTATCAGCGAGCGGGCAGCGAATAAGATCTACGATTCCATGGTGGATTTTGCAAAATATGCATTTAATAAATCACATGCAGCGGCTTATGCAGTGGTTTCCTACCAGACAGCGTATTTTAAATATTACTATCCGGTAGAATTTATGGCAGCGCTGATGACATCCGTGATCGATAATACCAGAAAAGTTTCCGAGTATATTTTTACCTGCCGCCAGATGGGAATCAAAGTGCTTCCACCGGACGTAAACGAGGGGGAAGGCGTCTTTACCGCAGTTGGAGATAACATCCGCTATGGACTGTATGCGATCAAGAGTATCGGAAGACCGGTCGTGGATCTGATCTTACAGGAGCGCACAGAGAATGGAACATATAAGACTCTGCAAAGCTTTCTGGAGCGTGTTTCCTGCCGGGAAGTCAACAAACGTGCGGTGGAAAACCTGATCAAAGCGGGGGCGTTAGACGGCCTTGACGGAAACAGACAGCAGATGATCACTGTTTTTTCCACAATCATGGACAACCTTGCCTCGGAGAAGAAAAAGAGTATGTCCGGTCAGATGACACTCTTTGATCTTGTGCCGGAGGAAGAAAAACAGGACTATGAGATCCGTCTTCCGCAGCTTGAGGAATACAGTAAGGAAATCAAGCTTGGTTTTGAAAAAGAGGTGCTCGGCATTTATCTGACGGGACATCCGCTGGAGGAATATGAGGAACGCTGGCGCAAGAATATTTCGGCGGTCACAACGGATTTTGTCCTGGATGAAGAGACAAATGAGGTGAAGGTAAAGGATAACCAGAAAGTCACAGTCGGCGGAATGATCACAGAAAAGACGATCAAGTACACGAAAAACAATAAAGTCATGGCATTTCTCACATTAGAAGATCTTGTCGGAACTGTGGAGGTGATTGTGTTCCCGAACAGCTACGAAAAGTACAGCTCCTTATTAAATGAGGATGAAAAGGTATTTATTACCGGACGTGCCAATGTAGAGGAAGATAAAAATGGAAAGATCATCTGTGAGCAGATCACTTCTTTTGACAGTGTAAAAAGGGAACTCTGGCTTCAGTTTTCCACGAAGGAAGAGTTTGAGGCGAAGGAGCAGGAACTTTATGGAAAGCTTCATGATTCGGATGGAAGAGATTCGGTTGTCATTTACATTTCATCCATAAAAGCAATGAAACGACTGCCAAATAACTACAATATCTGCATAAATCAGGAGATTGTGAACAATTTGACGAACTTTCTGGGTGAAAATAATGTAAAAGTTGTAGAAAAGAGCATTGAAAAGAGAGCGTAAAGATATTAAAATAGTGTAGATTAGATAAATAAATATCTGTAAATGGGTAAACAGATATTCAATGGGTATATTTATTTTTAGGAGGGAACTTATAAAATGGCAAAAGAGATCAAGACAATCGGTGTACTTACCAGTGGCGGAGATGCACCTGGAATGAACGCAGCAATTCGTGCAGTTGTAAGAGAGGCAATTGTAAAAGGATTAAAGGTAAAAGGAATTAAGAGAGGATACGCAGGACTTCTTCAGGAAGAAATCGTAGATATGGAAGCAAAGGACGTATCTGATATTATAGAGCGTGGTGGTACGATTTTACAGACAGCACGTTGTATGGAGTTTACAACACCGGAAGGTCAGCAGAAAGGTGCTGAGATCTGTAAGAAACATGGTATCGACGGAATCATCGTAATCGGTGGTGACGGATCTTTCAAGGGTGCCCAGAAGTTGGCAGCACTTGGAATCAATACGATCGGTCTTCCGGGAACCATCGACTTAGATATCGCATGTACTGAGTACACCATCGGATTTGATACCGCTGTCAACACAGCAATGGAAGCGATTGATAAAGTACGTGATACCTCTACTTCCCATGAGAGATGTTCTATCATCGAGGTTATGGGACGTGGCGCCGGATACATCGCTTTATGGTGTGGTATCGCAAACGGAGCAGAGGATATCCTGTTACCGGAAAAATATGATTACGACGAGCAGAAGTTAGTAAATAACATCATCGAAAAACGTAAACATGGCAAGAAACATCATATCATCGTAAATGCCGAGGGTATCGGACATTCTGCAAGCATGGCAAAACGTATTGAGGCAGCTACCGGTATTGAGACACGTGCTACCATCTTAGGACATATGCAGCGTGGTGGTTCTCCGACAGCAAAAGACCGTGTATATGCTTCAACCATGGGAGCACTTGCAGTAGACCTTCTGTGTGAGGGAAAGACAAACCGTGTCGTTGGATATCGTCATGGCGCTTTTGTTGATTTTGATATTGATGAGGCTCTTGCAATGAAGAAAGAGATTCCAGAGTACGAATATCAGATCGCTAAGAACTTATCCATCTAATTTGGAATCATTACGAAATACAGGAAAGAATTTAAAACTCCACGGATTTTGGTTCGTGGAGTTTTTATGACATATAAGAAAAAGATTTGTTTGGAGAAAAGTATGATCACAAGTACAAGCAATCAGCAGATGAAGAATCTGATGCTTCTGATGAAAAAGGCAAAAGCGAGAAACGAACAGGAACTCTTTGTCGTAGAGGGACGGAAAATGTTTCAGGAAGTTCCGGAAGAGTGGTTAAAACAGGTGTATGTGTCGGAGAGTTTTTTTGCAGAGAATGATAAAATGCTTGCAGGCTATACCTATGAGATCGTATCAGATTCTGTATTCAAAGCGGTATCAGATACGCAGACACCGCAGGGGATTCTCTGTCTGGTCAGAAAGCCACAGTATCGTCTGGAAGAACTGTTAAAAGGGGCAGACACGCATCTTCTGATTTTAGAGAGCATCCAGGACCCGGGAAATCTTGGGACGATGCTGCGCACCGGAGAGGGCGCAGGAATCAGCGGTGTGGTCATGAATCATACAACCGTCGATCTTTTCAATCCGAAAACAATCCGTTCAACGATGGGAAGTATTTACCGCATGCCATTTTTTGTGACCAGAGATCTGGCAGAGACCATCTGTGAACTGAAAAATGCAGGGGTAAAAACGTATGCTGCCCATCTGAAAGGAAAGATGCAGTACGATGAGCCGGACTATACAGGAGCCACTGCCTTTATGATCGGAAATGAGGGAAACGGTCTGTCGGATGAAATCGCTGATCTTGCGGATACTTATATTAAAATTCCAATGTGTGGACAGGTGGAATCTTTAAATGCTGCCATTTCAGCATCGCTTTTGATGTATGAGACAAACCGGCAGCGGCGGATAAGAAGTATGTCGCAGGATAGAATGAGTAATATTAGGAAAGTGGAAGAATGAGAATCTGGTTTAAAATGATGAAAGACAATCATCTGCTTCGGGATACAACCATCACAGACGAATCGGATGATACACGTACCCATAAAATTTTCAGGGCAATCGATGAAGTGTGCTATGCATTTGATCTTGGAAAACCAATCTGGCTTGATGCCAATGTTGCTGAATTCAAACGCCATGCAAAGACAAGATTTACCCGGGACAGTTTCATTGAGTCGATCGATTTTGATTTTCTGGAGATGCATGTGGTCGAGGAAGATTAACGGAAGAAGCTGGATGGAAGAAATGCATGCATTCGAAGAAGATTAACGGAATAGATATGTGTATAGGAGATGTAGGAGGAGCGTTGCCGTGATAGAAGGGGATATCAGACGGGAAAAAATCATTGAAATAATGTCAAACCAAAAAGAACCGGTCAGTGGTTCAGACCTTGCAAAAAAATTCGGCGTGAGCCGTCAGGTGATCGTGCAGGATATTGCTCTTTTGCGTGCTACCAATAAGAATATTTTAAGCACAAACAAAGGTTATTTCCTTTACAATCCGGGAAAAGGTCCGCAGAAGCCAAAGAGAAGCTTTTGTGTGCAGCACACGACAGAGCAGATGCAGGATGAATTATACACGATCGTAGATTACGGCGGAAAGGTGTTAGACGCTGTGGTGGAGCATGACATCTATGGTCAGATCACGGTGGATCTGATGCTCTGCAACCGCATGGATGTGGATGAATTTATGGAGCGCATCAGAAAGAGCAAAAGCCAGCCGTTAAATGTGCTGACCGGTGGAAAACACTGGCACACAGTGGAGGCAGATACGGAACCGATGCTACAGGTCATCGGTGAGAAGCTGCGTGAGAAAGGATACCTTCAGGAATAGAAAAAGGAATAGAAAAAACAGTAAAGTTTTGAAATAACTCCCCATATCATAGAAAAGTATGGTATACTTAAGGGAGCATGAGTGTTGATGGATAAAAGTTTTTTTCATGCACGGGGAATATATTGTTGGAGGAATATTATGGATAGACCATTTACCTTAAGTGAAGGGGTAGATAGTTGGAATACAATTATTTTTTTATACCGGTCAGCGTTGAAGGAGGTCAGTACCAAAGTTGAGATCTTAAATGATGAATTTCAGCAGGTACACCAGTACAACCCGATTGAATATATTAAGTCCAGAATCAAATCACCGGAGAGTATTGTCAAGAAGCTGAAACGATATGGATACGAGAGTTCCATTGACAATATGGTGGACTATATCAACGATATCGCAGGAATCCGCATTGTTTGTTCGTTTACGTCCGATATTTACAAGCTTGCGGAGATGATCGGTAAGCAGAATGATCTGACGGTGGTATCCGTGAAGGATTATATCAAGCATCCGAAGGAGAGCGGTTATAAGAGCTATCATATGTTAGTGACCGTACCGATTTTTTTGTCTGACCGGGTGGTTGATACCAAGGTTGAGATCCAGATACGGACGATGGCAATGGATTTCTGGGCAAGTTTAGAACACAAGATTTATTATAAGTTCGAGGGAAATGCACCACAATATATCAGCAGAGACTTAAGGGAATGTTCGGAGATCGTCTCTATGCTGGATGCCAAGATGCTGCAGCTGAATGAAGCGATCATCGAGGCACGTGCAGCGCAGGAGGAAGATACGGATGCAGTATAATTACAGTTTTGAAGCGGCTTCACTATTATTTATGGTATTAATATTCGTACATTTTATGGTAGTGTGGCAGTTTCCGACTGAAAAGACAAGGGTATTCCGTGCACTTTTGATCGTATGTATCGGAGAGAGTGTGTTTAATATTTTATCATCGATAGGACTGGCAAACGCTGGAGTCGTTCCGCAGATCGTGAACGAGATACTTGCGTTTGTCTTTTTTTCGTTTGAAGGCTTAAGCTCTTTGATGATCTATAAGTATATGGTTGTGATCAGTGAACTGGATCAGAGACAGAAAAAGTGGGCAGTTTCAGCTGCAATGATCCCTGCGGCATTCTTTTTTATTTTTCTGCTCTTAACACCGTTCATCGGGTTTTACTACTATTTTCAGGATGGAGTGTATCATCAGGGCAGAGGAGCAAATTTCGGATATTTTTATATCATGCTGTTTTTTGTATTGAATCTTGTTATGTCGATCGCAAGGCGGAAAATCATTAATGTGAGGGAGAAATACATCATCTATTTTTATACCGCAGCGGCATTGATTGCCATTTGGGTGCAGTATTACCATCGGGAGATACTGCTGACCAGCCTTGGAAATTCGGTGATCGTCATAATGATCTATCTGTCGATGCAGAATCCAAACGATTATTTAGATACCGTGACAGGAATCGGAAATGAGGCGGCATTGGAGCTGCAGCTGAAGGACGAACTGATGCGGGATCAGGAAGGAACGGTCATTATTATCAGAATCCGCCAGTATCAGCAGATGGGAATGCTGTTTGGGGCAGAAAACTGCAATATGCTCATGGCGGAGCTGGGACAGTATTTTTTCCATTTGGGTGGTAAGTTTCATGTATTCCGCAGTGATGCGGATACCTTTGTGGTCATGACAGACAAAGACCGGTATCAGGAGATGGTAAAGTCTGTTGAGGGGCGTTTTTCTGAGGAATGGAAGATAGAAGAAAACCATATTCTGCTGGATCACACCGTTATGATCATGCATTATCCGAAGGACTTTACGACAATCCCGGAATTTTTCGGAATCAGAAGTTACCTGTCGTCCGTTGCTTCCGGCAATGCGGGGAAAGAGCCTGTGATCGAGACGGATGCGCAGATGATCGAGGGATATTACAGACAGAATCAGATTGAAATGATCTTAGAGCGCGCACTCCGTGAGCGTTCCATTCAGGTGTACTACCAGCCGATCTATTCGCTTAAGGAAAAAAGAATTGTTTCCCTCGAAGCATTGGCACGTCTGTTTGACGGGGAACTTGGATATATTCCACCGGCTGAATTTATCCCGATCGCAGAAAAAAACGGTGACATCATACGTATCGGCGAGATCGTGTTAGAAGAGTGCTGTAAGTTTTTATCCAAACATGTATTATCGAATATGTCTCTTGGAATCCGCTCGATCCAGATCAATATTTCGGTGGCGCAGTGTATGCAGCAGAATCTGAAAGAGGCAATTCTGCCGATCCTGCAGAAGTACCATATCCCAACCTCCATGATCGTGCTGGAACTGACGGAGAGCACTGCAATCAATGCACCGGCGCTTATGGAACATCATATGAAAGAATTGGGAGATGCGGGGATCTCTTTTGCGATGGATGATTATGGAACCGGAAATGCAAACTGCTCTTATCTTATGCGGTTTCCGTTCCAGGAAGTGAAGATGGACAGAGACATGACATTGGCATATTTTAATAATGAGACAGCCAGAATTGTCATTGAAAATGAGATCAGGACGATGCAGAAGCTTGGTATCCCAATGGTTGTCGAGGGAGTGGAAAAGTTAGAGCAGAGTGAGGAGATGGAGCGCCTTGGCGTGGAATATATCCAGGGGTATTATTATGGAAAACCATTGCCGGAAATGGAATGTCTGCGGTATATCCGCAACTTCAATTCGGCGCCGGAAGATTATGGAAGGTAAAAGATAAGTTTTATGAATATTATCAGTGTAACAGATATCACGAAGACATATACAGAGAGGAAGCTGTTTGAGAAAGCGTCTTTCTATTTGCAGGAAAGAGAAAAAGTGGGTGTGATCGGTATCAACGGAACCGGAAAATCAACTCTGTTAAAAATTGCAGCGGGCATTGAAGAACCGGATGAAGGACAGGTGATCCGTGCAAACCATATCGTGGTGCGTTATCTGCCGCAAAATCCGGTATTTGATCCGGAATTGTCAGTGATTGATACGGTGTTGGCGCAAAGTAGTCAGAATTTTGTCGGAGGAACATCAGAGCAAAATCAAAATGCAGGAAATCATGCAGAACATGTGGAACATTGGAATTTAGAGAGTGATGCAAAGGCAATGATGACAAAGCTTGGCATTACGAATTTTGAACAGAAGGCAGGGGAACTCTCTGGGGGACAGCGCAAACGTCTTGCGCTTGTGGCAGCACTTTTAGTGCCGTGCGATGTGCTGATCTTAGACGAGCCGACCAACCATCTGGATTCCGCTATGGCAGACTGGCTGGAAGATTTCCTGAAAAAGTGGCGCGGGGCACTTATTATGGTAACCCATGACCGCTACTTTTTAGACAGT
>OLIS01002257.1_pt1 | contig 12684 bp, 7 predicted proteins | sample 1601351 | NCBI WGS metagenome assembly OLIS01 (sample SAMEA2452122, study PRJEB22498) | human gut metagenome | biome: human feces; feature: human gut; material: feces | place: Australia | collected 2012
CATGTGTCTCTCATAATCATCATTAGAACAGTCAACAACGTGTACTATCATATCTGCATATTTAGCTTCTTCAAGTGTACTCCTGAAGGCCTCAATAAGATTATGCGGAAGCTTTCTTATGAATCCGACTGTATCTGTTAAAAGCACTTTTTCGCCATTCGCAAGTTTAAGTGCCCTTGTCGTAGGATCAAGTGTTGCAAACAGCTTGTCTTCTGATAACACACCAGCATCTGTAAGCCTGTTAAGAAGTGTTGACTTTCCTGCATTAGTATAACCTACTATGGCAGCCACAGGTGTTGAACTGTTCTCTCTGTTCTGCCTTTGTATATCACGATGGCTTTTTATTTCTTTTAATTCTGCTGATAAGTGGGATATTCTGTCACGTATTATTCTTCGGTCCGTTTCTATCTTCTTCTCACCAGGACCTCTTGTTCCTATACCACCACCAAGTCTTGACAGTGTTATTCCAAGACCTGCAAGTCTTGTTGACCTGTACTTAAGCTGTGCCATCTCAACCTGTATCTTACCTTCACTTGATGACGCTCTTGCTGCAAATATATCTAATATAACCATAGTTCTGTCCATAATCTTTGTATCAAGAACATCTTCAAGATTCCTTAACTGTGCAGGAGACAGCTCATCATCACATATAATACCTGTTGCTCCAAGCTCCTGTATCATAGCTCTTAACTCTTCAAGCTTTCCTTTTCCTATATAAGTTGCAGGATGGAAGCTGTCTCTTGGCTGTATCATCTTTCCAACTGTAACTGCCCCTGCTGTCTTTGCAAGCTCAGATAGCTCCTCAAGTGATTTCTCACAATCATCTGCTGGGTCAAGCTCCACACCTACAAGTATAACTCTTTCCTGCTCTTCATCTGTTACATATATCGCCATATGTTCCTCATTTCTATCATTTTTATTATCACATTACTTATTCATTATGACATTTATTCATAGCATTATTTATCCGTTATGTCATCTATTCTTTGTATTATCACATACAACATATTTTATAATGCACTGTCATTACTATCTTTACCTGTCTCCTTAGATGTTTCAGCTCTTGATGATATATAATCACTCAGATAATTCGATACTTCCTTTTCCTCTGAATATCCTAGTATATTCCCTGCTATATCACCAGCTTCTTTCATACTCCATGATGCAATCTCTTTTCTTACCTCAAGCACACGGCTTACACCGACTGAAAACTCATCAAGACCAAAAGATAAAAGCAGTGGTATCATACGTTCATCTGCTGCCGCCTCACCACACATACCTACATCAATACCTGCGTTATGCGCACATTCTATTATTCTTTTAATGCTTCTTAGAACTGCCGGATTAAGTGCCGAATACAGATATGAAACATTTTCGTTACCTCTGTCAACAGCAAGCGTATACTGCGTAAGATCATTAGTTCCTATAGAGAAGAAATCGACCTGCCTTGCAAGAACATCTGCCATAATAGCCGCTGCTGGTGTTTCTACCATAATACCAACTTTAATATCAGTATCATACTTAATATCCTTCTTATCAAGATCCCTGCATATTCCTGCTATAATCTTTTTAACCTCGTTGACCTCTGAAACCGATGTTATCATAGGTATCATAATTCTGATATTACCGTAAGCACTAGCCCTTAATATAGCCCTTAACTGTGTCGTAAAAACATCTACCCTGTCAAGGCAGAATCTTATCGCCCTGTATCCTAAGAATGGGTTAGTTTCTTTAGACAATCCCATATATGGAATATCTTTATCTCCGCCGATATCAAGTGTTCTTATAGTAAGTTCCCTTCCATCAAGAAGAACTGCTGCTTTCTTATATTCTGTAAACTGTTCTTCTTCTGTTGGAAGCTTGCTTCCATTCATAAAAAGAAATTCAGTCCTGAACAGTCCTACACCTTCTGCACCATCCCTGACTGCCTTTGCAGCATCAAATGCATTGCCTATATTAGCAGCCAGCATCACACGTCTGCCATCTTTAGTAACTGTTTGTTTGTTGATATATTTCTTAAGTTCTATAACACTCTCATCGTACTGTTTTTTCTTTTTGGCATATATCTTTTTAGTTATGTCACTTGGAGATACAAACACTTCACCATATGCACCATCAACTATTATGTCTTCTCCATCCTTAACCTCACTGCATATACCCTTTACACTAAGAACTGCTGGTATCTCCAAAGCTCTTGCAAGTATCGATGCATGTGAGGTGTCTCCACCTTTTTCAGATATAATGCCTGCTATATGCACAGTATCCATATTCGCTGTCATAGATGGATGTATCTCATCAGCTATAATAATCGTGTTATCAGGAAGCTGCGTAAGATCAATACTCTTAACACCAAGAAGTATTGCTGTCAATCTCTCCCTCATATCTTCAATATCTGTTACACGCTGGGCTATAGCCTCGTTATCCATACTTAGAAACAGCTGCTTCAAAGATTCGCAGGCCTCATAAAGGGCTGCCTCTGCATTAATATTATTCTTCTTTATAATATTACAAACCTCTGACGTAAGCTGTATATCACCAGCTAAATATTCCTGGTTCTTAAGAACAAGTGCATTCTTATCATCGCCGTTTAACTTAGCTGTCAGCTTCTCTATGAATTCGTCTGTCTCCTTTATGAATGTGTCCACTCCATCCTTGTATCTTTGAAGTTCTGCATCTACATCATCTATTTTATACTTTTTTACCTCGCACCCTGTATTTTTTAACACCAGTGCCTTTCCTATACCTATACCCTTAGATGTACCTATTCCCCTAAGCATACATACCTCCTTGTTTTGCGAAGCAAAATGCGACTGCTCTTGCAGGAGCAGAGGTATTCACCTCATTGTTTTGCGAAGCAAAATGCGACTGCCCCTGCAGGAGCAGAGGTATTTACCTCATTGTTTTGCGAAGCAAAATGCGACTGTTATTTATTAAATACATATTTGATCATATTTGTAATAGTTTCACTTGTATTCCTTGAATACACAACCTCCCTTGCCATAACAGGTTCATCTGTTATTATATTATCAATACCTTTATTAGCAAGATTCTTTATAGATGTATCGTTATTAGCTGTCCATGCATATACCTGTTTACCAGTATTATGTATGGCATCCACTGTTCTCTTTGTAAGGAATGAAGCGTTAACACTAAAGAAGTCTACGTTGGTATTCTCATAAAATCTTCCATATGCAACAGACAGTATATATCCAGTCTGTATATCCTCATCCATGCTCTTAACTGCAAGAAGCGCATCATAATCAAATGAAGTTATAACACAATTCTGTTCCATGGAATATTTCTTTATAAGCTCTATAACCTTTTCAGCTGCTATGCTGCTATCCGCTGATGACTTTATCTCAACATTAAGCTTTATACTGACAGGACTGCTTTTAACAAGCTTTAACACCTCTTCAAAAGATGGAACCCTTTCACCCCTATATTTTTCTGAAAACCAGTACCCGGCATCAAGCTTCTTTACTTCCTCATATGTCATATCTGTTATATTCTTGGCTACACCTGTTGTCCTATATGCTGATGCATCGTGCATAACTACTATATAACCATCGCTTGTCATCTGCACATCAAGCTCAATATAATCAGCCATATCATCTATGGCACGCTGGAAAGCTGCCAGTGTATTCTCCGGTGCTTCCCTTGATGCACCCCTGTGTGCTGTTATCTTAGTATCATGGAATATAGCAACTCTCTCAAAAGGATTGCTGTTAAATGTTAACACCACATATAACACATCCAGGACTATCGACATCACAAGAACAAATGAATATATAATCCTGTTTATCCTTACGCTTCCTTCATCTATATCAACAAACTCAAAATTAATATCCGAAAGATTCTCATACTTGTAATACATATATGATATCATAGAGAATGAACAAGGTATAGATAAAAATACAAGAAATAATCTTACTATCGTCCTTAATGTACTAAGCACAGAAAGATACACCGCACTACCCATATAAGCAAGATCAAGCAGTTTAACTCCGGCAATCAGTACAACAGATATAATTATATAAAATGTATAAATAGCCGCTAAAAGTGCAAGATTATATAGTACAACTACACCCACTATCTTCAGTACATTATTTTTAACAATGCTTCTGCTTTTAGCACATGACTGTCTGAAGTTTTTTCCCTCCATCATGTATATGTTAAATGAAAAAATATCCCGTATAACAAAGTAAAACAGGCATATTATGATAATTGCTGTCACAACAAATATAACAGTTCTGTTTCGTTTTGCCGCACTTTTTATAATATTTTTTACACTTTCGCTAAATATAATATTGCCAGTAACTGTCACATTAATAACTATTATAGATATCAGAAAATATAAAAAAAGCGGTATGCTCTGAATCCTCAACAGCTTTTTAAGCCGCAAAAAGGCATTATATATGTTATCAATAATAGACGCCTGTATACCTTTTCTCTTGGTTTCAAAACATACTGCAAGATATGCCATTTCATATAAGCAGTAAACTATGAATCCTATAACCCCTAAGAGGCAGAATATGATTATTACAGGATTCATAAACGCTTTCGCTATATATTCATTTGTAAGATAATTAATCCCTGTTATTCTCATGCACAAACGGATAACGCCCGTAATAACAGGATAAAACACTGCTAATGCAAGGAGCTTATATGCAAGTTCAAACAACAATACATGTCTTTTACTGCTTTTTAGCAGTTTCATGTTATTTCTAAGACTTTCTAACATATCTCACCCCGAAATCACCTATGGAATCTGTTAAGAAGATTACTGCAGCCTGATGCATGTTTAACTGCATCTCCCATTCTTTTGTTTAATAAACGCTTTGTAAAATGATATGAAAAATCACATACATATGACACAACAAGAACAACTGAAATCACTGTAACCGCTGACATACGCATAGAAAATACTGCCTGTTCTACAAGCCTGTTAAACACTCCGAATATAAGCACTGCCAGAAATCCCCAGCCAATTGTGCTCTGAAGGCATATTATACCCTTATAATTAAATCTAAGGTGATCATAGTTCCACCATACTTCGCCGAACAGCTTTAACATAAGCTTCGCCGTCATATACTCAAATATTGTTGCACATACAGCACCAAATATATATAATGCAATATAGTTGTTTTGTATAGGTGCAAATATATTGAAAGCTATATATGTTCCAAAACCGTATATTACACAAAATGGCAGCTTTGCAAACCCTCTGTTTTCCCAGTAGCCAAGCTGCTTTCTTATAACTATGCACTCCATTGCCCATCCAAAAAAGCTATATATAAAAAACCAGACTGCAAGCTGGTTAATATTCATTCCCCTGAAACTGAAATCTAATAATATATTACGCATAACACTCCTTAAGTTACGTTCTGTTTCATACCTCTTACAACATAATCTGCTCCATTGATATTATAATATCAATGGAGCAGTTAATTATACATTAATTCATAAGTTCATCAAGCGTTGCTCGTACTGCTTTGATAAAATCCTGTGTATTAAGTGTTACAGGATTCTCTAATGTTGTTATAAGCGCAAGATCCTTTGTCATCTTACCATCTTCTACTGTCTTGATACAAGCCTTTTCAAGTGTATCTGCAAATCTTACAAGTTCAGGAATAGAATCAAGTTCTCCTCTCTTTCTTAAAGCTCCTGTCCATGCAAATATAGTAGCTATAGGGTTAGTAGATGTTTCCTCTCCTTTAAGATGCTTATAATAATGTCTCTGTACTGTACCATGTGCAGCTTCATATTCATAGAAGCCTTTAGGTGATACAAGAACTGATGTCATCATGGATAATGAACCAAATGCTGTAGCAACCATATCTGACATAACATCGCCGTCATAATTCTTACAAGCCCAGATATATCCTCCCTCTGAACGAATAACTCTTGCTACTGCATCATCTATTAATGTATAGAAATATTCAATGCCTGCTTCCTTAAACTTATCAGCATAATCATTATCATATATTTCCTGGAATATATCCTTGAATGTATGATCATACTTCTTAGATATTGTATCCTTAGTTGCAAACCAAAGATCCTGCTTAGTTTCAAGAGCAAAGTTAAAACAGCTTCTTGCAAAGTTCTCTATAGAATCATTAAGATTGTGCATACCCTGTATGATACCAGCGCCCTTGAAGTTATGTATAAGCTCTCTTGTTTCGTTACCATGTTCGTCTGTGTATACAAGCTCAGCCTTTCCTGCTGCTGGAATCTTCATCTCTGAAGCCTTATATACATCACCATATGCATGTCTTGCTATAGTTATAGGTTTCTTCCATGTCTTTACATAAGGTTCAATACCTTTAACAATGATAGGTGCCCTGAATACTGTACCATCAAGAATAGCTCTTATTGTTCCATTAGGGCTCTTATACATCTCCTTAAGGTTATATTCTTTTACTCTTGCTGCATTAGGAGTGATTGTAGCACACTTTACTGCAACACCATACTTTTTAGTAGCCTCTGCTGAATCTATAGTAACCTGGTCGTTAGTATCATTACGATGAACAAGTCCAAGATCATAATATTCTGTGTTAAGGTCTACATAAGGAAGTAAAAGTTCATCCTTAATAAGTCCCCATAACACTCTTGTCATCTCATCTCCATCCATCTCTACGAGAGGTGTTGTCATTTTTATCTTTTCCATACCGCAATCCTTTCCATAATGGCAATTATGTCCAAAATATATAAAAAATCTGCCTTTAATTATAAAATATTTTCATAATTTTGTAAATGCCTCATTTCATTCTTGTTATATTACCAGCAATATCTATCTTCCATATCTGTACACAACTATCATTGCTATAATCCTTAAGACTTTTTATACTATAGCTTCCAACTGTGTCATACCATGCTTCATCTCCTGATGTACGCCGTATGAGTGTATCAAAGTACATTGTTGATGCTGCCTTTATTATATTACTCTCAGAGTTGCTTTCAGGTATTACTTCTTCCCATATTGCATAAAACCTTGTATCTTTTTTTATTGATATTTTATCACCTGGATCATAAGTGTTTATTCCATCTGACCAGCCAGTTAACTCAAAACCAGGCTTCGTTACCTCATCTTTATCAGGAAGTGTGATTTTACTTTCTTCCCACTTCGCATAAACAGTTTCGTTACATGCATAAGGATAACTGTAAATATCAGCTTTACCTTCACTGTTATACCAGTAATCATTCACATCAGCCATTTCTTCAATATTAAGACTGATTTTCCAGCTGCCATAACTATCTGGTCCATACTCTGGTCCCCAGTACCTGATTCTTATACTGTTAACCTTATTAACATAGACATCTACATAGTTATTATCATTTGAATGTGGTAAAAACCATATTTCCTCGTTATCACTGTCACCATCAAGAGTACTCCACTCAACATTAACAGAAACCTCTTCATCTGTACTATTATAACCATCATAGCAAAAATACAAATTGCCAGTATATGGTCTTGTTAATGTTACTGTTGAAATAATAGAATTATCAGTATTAGCATCTGAATAATTATAACTTTCATTTAATATACTTCCCAGACTGACTTCATTTCTTTTTTCTTTCAACATATATCCTTTAAACTTATTAATCTGGACTATATCAGATAATAACAGTCTGTCATTATAGTTATCATCATCATAAAAAGAAGCTTTATATTTCTGTTCAGGAACCGTTATATCAGGCAGTCCTTTCCTGTAAGATACCATAACTGATTGTGTTCCCCTTGTTGTTGCATCCTCCTGTGATAATGTCAGTATGAATTTTCTTGATATATCAACATATTTTTTACAAGCCTTTGTCACTGTATATCGTAACGACGAACCATCTGCATATGTATCTGGAAATTCATATAACGTGGCATCCCACCTTGAATCCTGTTTAATATCTTCAACTCCAAAACCAAACGATGTACCATTATCTACATGCCACAGAAAGTTCTCCCAATAGCCATCAGGTGCTTTCTTTGTTGGTGTATGCCAGTATGTGCTTGAATATTCACCCCATGAACCATCCTCATTCTGATACCTCACATATATCTCCTGGTCATTCTGTATTTTTAATCTGGCTACACTTATATAACTAGTTTTTGCACCACTTACTTTATAGGTAAAGGATGTTCCATCATCAAACTGCTCTGGCATCCTGTATAGGTTTGAATTCCATTTTGAATTTCCAGTTATATTCTTAGTATCAAATGTATATGATGAACCACATAATACATTTTCAGTTATTGCTGACGTGTCATCCCATCTTTCCCACGTACCATTCTGATTCTGATATCTTATATATACAGTCTGCTTATATGATTTTACAACCTCTTTCTTTTTAGTATGAATATAAATGCTCCGGCTCCTATTCATAGTCCAGTAGTTATCCCATCTTTTACATGCTTCATTCCATGTGGAATCATACCATTTTTTGTCACCTTCCTGTATATAATCAAGTTCATATCCATCTTTAAGATATATCCATGTAGGAACCAATGTACCTTCTTTATATGTAATAGTCTGTCCATCTGAATACCGCATATCAAGACCACTCGTGCTGTGTCCTATAACATCACTGACTCCAGAATCCCACTTGATGTTAAAGCTGCACATCCACCCTAATCTGATAGTTAGTGGTTTTCTTGTGCCGAAATATTTCGAACCCCAGTAGGTTCCATCAGAATTTCTTCCACCATCATTCGCATCTCCATCAAAATTGATGTTACAGCCGGCTTCAAACAGGTAACCGTCAAATCCTTCCTTAACATTATTGTCTGGATTGTCCCAGTTGTTATAGTTTTTATAGCCAGTTGCATCCATACTGAATATACAGCCTTCTTTTGAAACATTGTATACAAGAAGATACGGCGTATATCCACGACAGTTCGCATGCTCTGTAAATGTTCCTTCATGCGGTGCTTCATTATCACTATAAAAAGGTATATCATCAAAATATATCTGTTTATTATCATCATTCATATATACCCATTTTAAATCAGCTGTACCACCGGCAAAATCCACAGTTATCTGTCTTCTGAAATCATCATCTGAATAACTGCCCGCTGGATACGCATATGCCAGGCCTCCACACAATAGCAATAACACTAACACCGATAATACATGTAATAAAGTTATTCTTTTTTTGTCCTTAACAGGACATACTGCCATATATACTCCCCCTTTATTCCACTATTCCAAGACATGTAAACACCACAGAACCACATCTATATATACCCATAACACCATGAAACATAACCGTATCTATGTTAAACAACGGACTCGCAGCTGCATCAAGCATACATTCAATAATGTCAGTTTTATCTGAAGCTTTATAATATCCTTTATATGTCTGATAACCATATTGCTCATCAAACATAACCCTTGTTGTCATAACCTCCATAGGATAGGGACATTCCACCGTACTTCCTGTATTAACATCCTTTCCCCTCTGTGCCCGATCTGCGTTTTCGCCATATTGAAGCACACCGTTAGCCAGATAGATTTCATGGTCATAAGGACTATCTGTTATGGCTGGCTCCTGCTTTTCTTCTAGTTCTGGCTTCACTTCAGGCTCTGGTTTCTTTTCGGGCTCTGGCTTCTCTTCTGCCTCTGATTTTTCTTCTGCCTCTGACTTCCCCTCTGAATCTGACTTTCCTTCTGAATCTGACTTTCCTTCTGAATCTGGCTTCCCATATTCTTCTTGTTCTTTTATATCTATATCTGTTCCTGAATCTGCCTGTTCATTTGATTCTTCTGGCTCTGCAAGGTCTGATTCTTTTTGTTCCTTATATTCTTTTTGTTCTGCAAAATCCAATTCTGATTCTTTCTGTTCCTTGGATTCTTTTAGCTCTGCAAGATTTGATTCTGTTGCTTTTTTTGTCTGTATCGTTTCAACTGCAGCACTATTTTTTTCTGGCACTTTGATTTTATTATCCGCATTCTTCTTAACAACGGCTGCAGCTGCTAATAATGCTCCAATCGTCACTGTTATTAATATTATCTTCAATAAAATATTTCGTTTCATTCTCACTTTCTCACTTCTTCCCTTCTTTAATTTTAATCTTATGATACCAGGGTCAAAAGGTCTAAACCCACATGAGCTTGCCCATAGGTGGGTGAAAGACCTTAGGACCCGCCCCAATATGAGCATAAAAGTGGGATATCCCACGATGTGCGAATATGGGGGAGTTTATAAAATAATATATACATAATCCTGTTATATCTAAGCATGACATGCACAACATGTCTTATATAAGCGGATTGATATTGTTAATATAATATTAAGTGTCTTGTGGAAATTAATATGAATCAATGTGACATTATGTTATATATTCACATCAGATGAATAGTTTTTATTAAGATTACCAGATTAAATATTCTTTATGCTGTCAATAATATCTATAGAGTTATTATCCTGATTTTGTCATCTTGTGTTTATATCAGGAATGTCATATATATTCTTCCAATCAATCATCTCCTGTCTTTTTGTTACCGCGCCATAACTTTATTATTTAAACTAAATATATCATATATATACTTAATTGTCAATATCGTCAGTATTGTTTTTTTATTATTTATAAAACACGTAATAACGTGTAATAATTATTACATTTTCTTGTATTAAATACTCTGGTTTGTTATAATTACATAATTGATTTATAAGATATATGTGTCAGAATTTTCTTTTGACCCCATATCTTTATCTCACAAACAACATTTAGTTTAGGAAAGGACGGTTTTGTAATATGTGCGGTTTTGCTGGATTTACTGGATACCTTGAGAATGGTAAAGATGTTCTTACTGATATGATGAATAAAATTATCCACAGAGGTCCCGACAGTGCCGGTCAGTATATAGATAACAAGGCATATATGGGCTTTAGAAGACTTTCAATCATCGACCTTGATAACGGAAGCCAGCCTATGTTTAACGAAAATAAAAAAATTGTCATCACTTTTAATGGTGAAATATATAATTACCAGGATTTAAGAAAAGAGCTTATTGAAAAGGGACACACTTTTGCAAACAATTCCGATACAGAGGTTCTTATTCATGCTTATGAAGAATATGGTGAAGATATGCTTAATAAACTTCGCGGTATGTTCGCTTTCGTTATCTGGGACAGCGAAAAAGAAACTCTTTTTGGTGCAAGAGATTTCTTTGGTATTAAGCCTTTTTACTACACAATAGTTGATGGAAATATAATATATGGTTCAGAGATTAAGAGCATACTGGCACATCCTGCTTATAAGAAGGAAGTTAACGATGTGGCTCTTGAGAATTATCTTACTTTCCAGTACTCAGTACTCCCTGAGACATTCTTTAAGGGTGTATACAAGCTTATGCCTGGACACTGCTTCACTTTCCATAACGGACAGATTAATATAAAAAGATACTGGGAACCTACTTTTGAGGCTGATGAAAACAAGTCCCTGGATGATTTTGTACAAGAGATTGATGATGCCATGCATGATTCAGTAGAACATCATAAGATTAGTGATGTTGAGGTTGGCTCATTTCTTTCCAGTGGTGTTGACTCAAGCTATGTCGCTGCCACCTTCAATGGTGATAAAACATTTACAGTTGGTTTCGACTACGAAAAATATAACGAAATAGATTATGCAAAGGCTTTATCTGAAAAGATTCAGATAGACAACTATTCAAAGCTTGTTTCAAGTGAAGAATACTGGGCTGCTATCCCTAAAATCCAGTATCACATGGATGAACCTTTAGCAGACCCTGCTGCCATCGCACTTTACTTTGTAAGCCAGACTGCTGCTAAGCACGTCAAGGTTTCTATGTCTGGCGAAGGTGCTGATGAATTCTTCGGTGGATACAACATTTACAAGGAACCTCTTGATACTGCAGGTTACAGAAAGCTTCCAAAGGGTCTTCGTAAGGGACTTGCTAATGTAGCACAGGCTATTCCATTTAAATTTAAAGGTAAGAATTTCCTTATAAGAGGCAGCAAGGATATTGAGGAGCGTTTCATCGGTAACGCATTTATGTTTAATGAAAAAGAACGCGCAAAGATATTAAAGAATCCTACTGGAAAGTACGATCATAAAGAGCTTACAAAGCCTTTCTATGATAAGGTTAAGGATAAGGATGATGTTACGAAAATGCAGTACATTGATATCAACTTCTGGCTTATTGGTGATATTCTGCTTAAGGCCGACAAGATGAGCATGGCACACAGCCTTGAAGTACGTGTTCCTTTCCTTGACAAAGAGGTATTCGATGTAGCAAGGACTATACCTACTAAGTATAAAGTAAACAAGTCCAACACAAAATATGCTATGCGTATGGCTGCTCATAAGTATCTTCCAGATATGGTAGCTGAAAAGAAGAAGCTTGGATTCCCTGTACCTATAAGAATCTGGCTCAAGGATGACAAGTATTACAATATGATAAAGAAAGCCTTCACAAGCGAAGCTGCAGAAAAATACTTTAACACTAAGGAGCTTGTTAAGTACCTTGATGATCACAAAGAGGGAAAAGCCGATAATTCAAGAAAGATATGGACAGTATATATGTTCCTTGTATGGTATAACGATTTCTTTGGTGATTCTGAATATGCAGCATAGAAATATTAGTGTTTAGCACACATTCTTAACATACGGACGACAGCATATATGAGGAAAGCAAGTGTGCATACATCAACGATGCCAGAAGCTTCAAT
>OLIS01002259.1_pt1 | contig 12680 bp, 5 predicted proteins | sample 1601351 | NCBI WGS metagenome assembly OLIS01 (sample SAMEA2452122, study PRJEB22498) | human gut metagenome | biome: human feces; feature: human gut; material: feces | place: Australia | collected 2012
CTTTGACGCTTTTTCTTTCGTGGGTTTGTCCTTTTTGGATTTGGATGAACTTAAGCCCAACATTTCCAATAAGCTTTTTTTCTTCGCTGGCTGCTGTGATGCTGCCGGCTGTTGTGATGTCATTGCTGCATTAGGAACTGCAAATCCACCATTTACAGGTGCAGACGCCACGGGTGCCGCCATTGGCTGCTGCATACTGCCAGACTGCTGCGGTGTCTGTGTCATATAGGGCTGCGCTCCCATGTTCATAGCAGGGTGCTGTACTGCCCCATTCATAAAAGGCTGCTGTGATGCATAAGCTGCTGTGGTTTGCTGCTGTGGCTTATGATTTGTACTGCTTAACAACAGGCTTATATATTGTTTAATTTCTGCAATGGTAAGTTTCTCCCCACAATTCAGGTAACTAATGAGCATTGTTACATAATTATCCTGTTCATTTGGATCAAATTCCGTATTCATGATCATACTTTTGATAAAATTGTCCAATTGAAACTCATGTCTGTCTGACAGTACCGGATAATAAATCAGATTTGTCTGAAGTGTTCCTACATTTACGAAGATATACTGTCTGTCCAATAAAAGCATTCCGGGGTCCAGCATGAAATCTTCCATATTATCAATTGCTGTAAGTATATTGTTTAATACAGTAAGAAATCTTTTTTTATCCACTTTATCCATGAAAAACTGCTGCAATGGAATCTGAGATGATACCTGATAACGTATTGTTTTTCTATTATCAATTTCAATACTGGATACCGGACACAGACCGGATATTCTATTATTCAATAACATTCCAAGTCCTGCTGTATCCAGTTGTGTTTCTCCTGATATTTCATGTACCAGAAAGGTATCTAAGCCTTGTGTTTCTGTTGTAAAATTATACATATTGTTCCTCCGTATCTCTTATACACACACATTATCCCAGAATCTCATTGCTGCGATCTGATCTGCTATCTGTTTCTCCTGAGCACCTTCATATTTGGGGATGCCACCCTGGATCTTGATATCAAGCTGCGGTGACTGTGAACCGTATTTGCTGTCAAATCGATTGTACACCAGACTGCTCTTGGTTACGAAACGGGCATCTTTCTGAGAATCCCAGATGAGCATCGCTTCTTTTAACTTCTCTAATTTGTGCTCGCTTGCCTGACTCCCATCTGATACCAGCAGAATATTATCTGCATAATCACACAGGAAATATCCTGCCTCATCATATTCCAGCAAAGCATCTACAATTATATATTCATAGCTTCCCATGGAGCAGATCTCCTTGAGCAGTTGCTCAATATCTGCCAGAGTCAGCTCATTCATATCAAATACAGTTCTGCATGGGCTGAAGAAATATACCCCGGAATCGTCCTTTTGTACAATGTTTTCTACACGGGAGATCATATTTGCTTTTTTACTTTTAAGGGTGTAGATCACATCACTAAAAGTGCTTTCTTCCGTTGGACGGAAGAACATATCTGTAATGGAATTCTTTTCTAATGAAATATAAAGTACTTTCTTACCTGTCTGTGCAAAATGCTTTGCTGCTGCAACAGCCACAGTGGAGGCTCCAACGCCCCCCTGTGCTGATGTAACATACAGGACTTTCGTGATATTACCCAATACATTTTTCTTGGTATAATGAGTGACCTCACTTTCCAGACACATATCCATGATCTGTTTAAGCAATATTTCATGTTTCTGGAATTTGCAGATTGCAGGTATATCTTCGATTTTATCTATATCATTCTGTCCAACAAAATACGCTGTCAGTGTTCCTTTAGGAATATCCTGCGGTGCTATGATTCCTTCCGCGTAGAGTACCAGGTCAAATCGGTTATTCTCTTTGCCTTTTTCATAATTATCCACGCTGGAATAAGAATAAATTGTAAGCTTATCTGCATATTTTTCACCAAAAAGTCGGCACATTCTTCCCAGATACAGCTCATCATTATCTACCACTGCTACTTTATATTTCATGTCTGCTTTGTCCTTTCTTATCTTTACTTAGCCGCTGCCGGATTATTGTTGACTTTTTTCTTTTTAAAGATCACAATACCGATACCTGCCATAATTACAGCCGTTGCTGCAATTGCTCTCTTGTCATTTGTATAACGAAGCCATGCATTTGTAGAAATTGTAAAGCCTGTTGCGGCATTCTCATCCTCTAATGTGATGATGCTGTTGCCGGCTGCATCGGCTGCATAGTAGCGCAGAGACTGTTTCTTATCACTGCTTGGAAGTGTCAGTGTTACGATATCTCCTGCTTCTTTTGCCATGTCCATATAGTTGTAAGTCTCTACTACATTTCCATCCTCATCTACAAGTGTGAAGTATGCTTCTGTCAGCTTAAAGTTATCGGATACATATACATTGACATCCTTGGACTCTTCAATATAGAGCTGTCCATCTTCTACACCTTCAATTACAACAGTAGGCGCTGTGTTATCTATGATAAATGTCAATTCTGCCTTCTTCTCGGTTAATGTGTTATTAACTTCGTTGCCGGCTGCATCCTTGGAATAGAACATGATATTGTAGATACCTTCCTGCTGGAAAGATTCTCTATACAATGTGTAATCATACTCATATCCGATTTCATCGCTTCCGTTTACCTGTGTTCCTACATAGACTGCGTTTTTATCGTTAGATGATGGTCTGCCTTTCTGCTGTTTGCTCTGAACCATCTCACCATTTCTGGTCACATATACTTCAAAGTCATTTACTTCACTTACATTCATTTCCTGAATATGTAGATCTCCCAGATCTTCATAACGGATATAAGCTCTGTCTACCAGGCTGGATATCTGGCTTAAGTCATATACAGAACCATGTCTGTTCAATGCAAAGCGGTAACTCAGTTCACTTTCATTACCTGCTTTATCTGTAGCAACTACTGCTAACGTATAGATTTCATCCGGTTGTTCATTTACATTTGTTAGTGCATATGTATAACCACTCTCACTGCCTGTCTGGCTTCTTTTCAGCTCGATCTGCTGTCCTTTACTGTTCTGCAGAGTGATCTTTACACCTTCTGCATCATAGTTATTATCCGCTACAGTTACTGTAGGATTCACATCTCCTGCATTTGCAGAATGGTCTGCCACACCATTGATTTCAATTGTTGGTGCATTGCTGTCGATATAAAATTCTTCCGGTGTGAAAGTATCTATTGTATTACCTGCAAGGTCTGTATAGTTCACACTGTAAGTATAATGCTCATCCTGGTTGAAATGGACCGTTATTTTATGTACATCACCATTATGTGTCCATCCACCAACAGATGCCTGTGGAGTAATAGATGCCTGGAAATCCTTTTCGTCAAAATTATGCTCAGTAATAGAAATCGTTGCTGTTCTTGCCTGATTATAATAGTTCTCTTTCCATGCCTGATTATTGTCATAGCTTACTTCAACTACCGGCTTGGTCTTATCAATCGTAAATGTATCTGTCTTGGCAATTTCAGAATCATTACCTGCAAGGTCTGTACATTCTACCTCAAAGGAATAGTCTCCATCTTCTGCAAATGTAATATAAGCAGTATGTGTTATGCTGTTCTCATTAGTACTCCAGCTTGATGCTGCAGGTGTCAGGGAAGGATCTTCCACGCCATCTTTGTAAATTCTGAATGTTACCTGATTAGGATCAAAGTTCAGCTCTTTAATATCAATTCTTGCTACCCTGTTTGTATTGTAGTATCTCTCATTCTGTGCTGCATCTGTGTCAAAGCTGATTTCAATCTCTGGCTTGGTTACATCGATTTTCAACTCTTTGGTCGTTGTTACGGTGTTGCCTGCATGATCCGTTGCAGTAACTGCAATATATGCATGATTACTTTCATTCTGCGCTGCATTGATGATCAACTTGTCATCACTGTACTTCTGACTGCTCCTAATCTGGTCAAGTGACAATACTGAAGCTTCATTGCTATACATGCTGACATTTGCCTGTGTTGCATTACCATCTTTACCAACTGTATAGGTTACACTCTTAAGACCTGCATAATTATCATTGTTAGGTGCATCTACAACATGTACAGATACCTCTACGTCCTTGTTGTAGAATTCTGCTTCATTTTTGCCCTTAGGTGTGATCGTGATCTCCTGTGATGTATCACCTGTAGGGATCATGTTGTCTGATACAACACCATCTGTCCATGCTTCGGACTTGTTTCCTGCGCCATCAATTGCACATATGTATACCAGACCTCTGTTGCATGGATCAATACTGATAGAATCCGTACCTGCGCCGCTTCCTGACACACCACCCTGTTCTTTGGTAAGTGTCATAGAGAAACTCTTCTTCTCACTGATTCCATATTGCGCCTGACCGCTCATGCTGATGCTGCTCTTTGAAAATACACGGTAGGATATTCCTTCTGAAGCATCCAGATGAACCGGCATACTTGCACCATCTGCTGTTGCTGTAATCTGATTAGGAGCTATGAAATCTGCCTTTATCTCATAAGTAGTAATGTTAGAACGGTTACCCGCTGCATCTTCTACATATACTGATAATTCATTGATACTGTCACTATTAATATTAATTATTCCTGATTCCAGACTTGTCAGACTGTTCGGATCATTATAATCAGATACCTCTACGATCTTACCTGATTCTTCATCTAAAATTCCGCGATAGAAACTGCCTTTATTTGTACTTACATTTCCATTCTCATCTTTTGTTTCAAATGTATATACAATACCTGCTGCGGGTGCACAGTTCTTTGCATCATATTCAGGATATGCAAAACTGATGCTTACCGGTCCAGTCTGTTTATTATACCAGCCTGTAGAAGAATCCGGTGCAACAGTTGCTGCCACGTTAGCGACCTCAAGATCCTGTTGCCAGATTTTAATTCTGCTGCTGTTCTTCTTGATATCTTCCGTATGTGTTGTCAGTGCCGCATTAGATTCTGCTCTGAAATATAAAGTACCATTCATTCTTGCTGATTCTGTAATATCTGTAATTACTTTACTTTCATTTGCTGTGTCGCCATACTGCATGGTTCCTTCTTCTGTACTCTGTGTACGATCAAGTACGGTTCCTAACACAACTTTCATATCTTTTTTATTTATATCCGTCCAATGCACATCATCCAGACTGATGTTACTTCCTGCCTGAATAAATGCATACTGATATTGATAAATACCTGATGTCTGTTCACCTGTAAGTAGAGAAATCGCATAGCGAAGCTGCTGATTTGTCCATTCACCTGTATACTGTACTTCATTATCGTTCTGGTCAATATTTACATAACCTACAATCGGAACTACCTTATCCACACAAATTCTTTTGCCGTATTCTGCAACTTCACTTTCATGTCCAAGATAATCAATTGCTTTTACAGATATAGTTCCATAGATTTTATTTTCATCAAGTAAAATACTGTATGCGTCCTTATATCTGTCCTCCAATGAAACAGGTATTGTTTCCGTTTTTCTTGAAGTACCATACTGTACTACTAACTCTTTAATACCGGAACCTGCATCAACAGATTTATTGCTTCCCTGTTTCTCCCCTGTGTAACCTGTCAATGTAACATTTTTTGAGAAATAGTCAATGCTTTCTGTTGAATGAATACTTGCCTTCTCATCTGCTGCTAACTGAGTGTTCCATGAAGGAGCTGTAGTATCCACTGCGATCTGATCCAGTGTAAACTGTCCATCCTTTATATCCTGACTTGAGATATTTTTGGCTCTGTCACAGAAATAGAAAATATAATTCTGTGGTCTGGTATTGTTAATAACCATATTTCTGGCTTCTACATATATCCAGCTATCACCACCGTCTGTACTGTATGCGATTTCCTCATATAAGTTATTCTCACCTAATGCAAGTTCGATATTTTCTCCATACCAGTTTTCAGTACCAACCTTTGTTGCACTTTTCACAAATTCACCCTGTGACATATTATTTAATGTAAAGTCAACATTCTCAGGTGATTCAACCTTTACCTTTACTGTCTTGGTGCAGGTTTCATAAATATCATATTCTGAGTCATCATCTGCCGTCAGTGTCAGTGTAGTTTCTCCACCCATTAATGTGCGGAAGTTTCCATCATCATCTATTTCAATAATTGCCGGATCTTCTACTTTTATTTTACAGCTTGCAGGACGTTTTCCTATATATTCATCCTTCTCACCGGTAATCTCATAATACAGCTTATTGTTATCATGATTATATTTTACGGTTAAGGTATCCCGTACATTAATTCCCAAGGTTGCCTTGGTAAGCTCCATACTGTCAAATATTTTGCTATATGATTCAAAATATACAGGATCAGTAAATTTTGAATAGTCTGCTGTTGCTGTAATTGTATATTTGGTTCCACTTGCAAGCATATGTGCACTTGACTGTTCGATCTCATATACATAAGTTGCTTTTTTATTTTCTGTAAGACTTTTACTGCTTAAAGTTGCTTTTAACGGAGTCTGTTCTTTGCCATCAAATGCAACAAGCGTAAAATTGATCTTATCAACATCTTCTTTCAACAGATTATCATTATCTGCTTCCATAGTTACAGTTACTTGCAGTTTTTTGTTCTTGCCAAGTATAATAGATGGCTTTTTCTCGTTGACTGTAATATCACCATGGAGATTTATTTTATGTACGCCAAATGCAAATGTCTGAGATGCTTCTTTATATACACCATTTTGTGCATATTTTATTGTAACATAGTATGGTGTTTCACCGTCTGACAGAGCCTGTCCCTTTACTATGAAATCTTTACCTGCTTTTTGAATATCCAAATGCTTGGCATCTTCAATTTTTTTACCATCTTTGTCAGATTCGTAACATGTAATATCGTCAGTGTCAACACCCGCTTCATATTTAAATGTTACTGCTTCACCGTATTCATGGCTTGTCTGGGTGCAATCTGGTTTATACTCTACTTCATTATCCAGTCTTGCAAAATTAATCTGTACAGTCTCTTTTTTACCCAGATGTGAATTATCTCCTGTATATTCAAAAGTTACATTATATTGTGCTTTATTTTGCAATGCAGTATTCTCATCTGCAATAACATATCCATAGTTCGTTTCTTTAATGGTAAGTGGACTATTCTTAACCTCATCACCATTTTCATCAGTTACGTAACACTTTGCTGTACCGTAATATTCGCTGTTTCCACGTTTGAATTGTATTTCTTCTTGGAACTGATATACGTCCTTTTTATTATATGTATAAGTTACTTTCTGAACTTCCTTTGCAAAATTCAGAGTAATGATCTGCTCATCTGCATCATAATTATCATTTCCTGCATAATAGAAACGAAGATACGTTGTTGCTTTGTCTTTATTATCACTGTTATTATTTATTACTGTAATATTTTTGGTCAACAGATAATTATTTACACTAATGGTAAGCTGCTTGTCTCTTACAGGCTGTCCATCTGCATCTACTTCTGTACAGGTCACATCCGCAAGACTATATTCTTTTGGTATTGTATATGTGATTTTATCACAGTACTTGTAAGGATCATTATTTTTATCAGCAGTGTATGTGATCTTTGCTTTTTTTCTGGTAAGTGATAATTTATAGGTCTGCTTCCATTCCTTATATATATTATTTCCTGCATAAACTACAGTAAAGCAAACATTTTCTGCCGCATCCTTCTTAGGATTTTCTACGATAATACTGTATGATTTGTTGTTTTTATCATATGTGATCTTTGCATTACTGTTCTTGACAGCCGTACCCTGTTCATCAGATACAAAGTACTTGGCATCACCAATACAAATACCATCTGTCAGTTCATATCTTACAGCCTCATTAAAATGGAAAGCATCCTGCTGTGTTTCAAATACTGCAGTCTGATCCAGTTTCTCAACAGTTACTGCTTCAGAAGTAACTGTTTTCTTATTTGCTACTGCCTGTAACTGATATTCTCCTGCTGTATTAACTGTAAAATCACCTTCGATCATGCAGTCAGGAGATTGACCGTTTGAGTTGATCAGTTTATCTATAATGCTCTCCTGAGCATAATTTCCACCAGCAATTTTTTTTCTGTTACTATTTATCGTATATTGTTTCCGTTCCAGACTGTACTTGATTTCATCCTTTCTGTCATTTAATGAAATCTTATCATCCATACCGTCTAATACAATGTTTGTCTTTAAAGCATAAGAAATCTTATAACCTGTACACACATCATTGTCCATAATTTTATCAACAGATGTAACATTAAGGGAAGTCAGGGTAAATTCCTTTACGCTGATTGCTTCTGGTACTGTTACTTCTACATCCTTTGTCTTTGATGTATCTGACAGGTCATCACCTGTTACTTCAATACGCACAGAATATTTACCACTCTGTGTTATTTTAACTGTATCGGACACGGAAATTGTCTGGGCATCATCACCTTCATTTAATGTAATTGTCTGAGTATCTAAAGTCTTTTCTTTTCCATCTGCATTCTTAATGATCAATTTTACGGTACAACTCTTAGAAATTGGTGCCGTTTTAGGATCAGCATCTGTGTCTGAATCCGGATCTGCTGCAGGAGCTGTATTCATCTGTAATGCAGCCTGTACGGAACCACCTACTTCTGCCTCATAATATCCTTTGGAACCACCTTTTCCGCTTACATAAGACAGATTCATATCATTTACAATAATATTACTGATCTGGAGAGATGCATCTGTCGTTGTTTCTTCTGTGGTTGTTTCTTCCTCAGATGTTGTCTCTTCTTCCGTTGTTGTTTCTTCTTCGGATGTCGTCTCTTCTTCCGTTGTTGTTTCTTCTTCGGATGTTATCTCTTCTTCTGTCGTTGTCTCTTCTTCGCTACCTGTTTCCTCTGTTGTCAGTTCTGTTGTTTCTTCTTCCTTTGAAGTTTTTGTCTGATCTTCAACTGACTCCTTTTCCTTTGAAACCTCTGATGACTGGTTTGCTTCTTCTGCTTCCGAATGTTGCTCTGCTTCATTCTGAACAGCTTCTTTGTCATCTTCCTCCTGCACATCTGCCTGTGCTATCGGAGTTGTTTCCTCCACATCAGTTTCTGCAGCTACTGTCTGTATAGGATATGAACTTGTCAAAAGTGCACATACCATAACCAGACAGCTGATTCTTTTCACTGTTAACTTAATACTCCTCTTCATTTCCTTCTTACCTTTCCTACATTATGTTAAAGTACCAGTTCTGTATGAATAAAGGTAATGTCCAACATAATATCGTTCTTGTTGTCCTGTTCATCCTGACTGACTAATAGTACCGTATCCTGGGTGTCTCCTAATACTGTTGTAACATCTTGTCCTTTATATTGATCATCTATATTTCCCTGTTTTTGAAGCAACTTTGTAATATTTTCTGTTTGCATTTGCAGTCTTCGTGTATGAAGTTCCTCATGTAGAAGATCATTTGTACTGATCTTCTGTGTCACATGCTCTGCCATTGCTTTATTCTTATGTACTGGTGGTAATTTCTTACCTCTAAGAATCCGCCAGGCTCTCCTGACATCAAATACAAAAAATAATACTGCTGCAACTATCGTTAGAATTATCATTGCACCGAGAAACAGTCTCGACAGCAATATCATCTGGTCAACTGTCATGCTCATTCCTGTTTCTCCTCCTTATAACTGGACCGTATCATGGGTTCTGCCTGTTTCATCAGGTTTCTTATATTATTTATTTCTTCGTCAACCTTGCTGTTGGAACTGTGTTCCATCGCATCAATATCTGATGAAATTTCATTATATACAGTCATGATATCCTCTTTTGTAATGCCATCTTCTTTCAGGTATTTTGCATATTCTGTAGAACGTGTGATAATCTCCTGATACAGCCTGAGAGTTATCAATTCTCTGTCTGGTGCCGCATCATTAAGCTTTTTCAGTTCTATCAGATTCTGCCAGTATGTACCATACATACCTTCATCTGTGCCTTCTATCTGTGCAGCAATAATTTTCTTATAGAAATTGCCTATTTCAATATAAATATTACAACGTTTATATTCCTGCTCCATTCCTTCCATATTTGCATAATAGGAAGCTGCCGTAGTGAACCATGGAACCGCTGTGGATTGTCTGCTTTCCTGATGTTCATAGTAGAACCAGTAAGCATTTCCAATACGGAAACATAAATCTGCATATTCCTGTTTATTGGTTTCTTCCAGTTTCTGAAGATATTTCTGTGTACTGGCATTGAGCCGGATCAATGTTTTTTCCTCATCGTCTGTGAAAACACCATCTTCAATAAAATTATCTATCAGACCTAAATAGGCATCTTCTTTCGTACTATCTGTATTGATTGCTTCAAGGTAATATGCTTTTTTATCTTCCTGACTACTGGCTTTCTGCGCAGCATCTATAAGATAAGCATATTCACTTTTCTGCTGTCCTCTGGCTGATACATGCATCGTAACTGCCATGACTCCACATAAAACCGCCAGTGCAGCACTGGTAGCAAAAGAAATTACACGATGTTTATATTTGCGTATCATGGGAGCATCCAGATCTCTGTAGTTCTGAAGCGCATACATAAGCTCTTCTGCTGTCTGGTAACGATCTTCAGGATTTTTTTGCGTACATTTTAAAATGATTCCTTCTAATCCGCTGGACAAAGACGCGTCCCAATAAGTAATCGGATACATTTCGTAAGGTGGTTCGGAAGGATTATGTCCTGTAAGCAAATGGTACATAGTAGCTCCCAGGCAATATATATCTGTTCTGGCATCTGTCTGACCCTGCCCTCCAAACTGTTCCGGTGCTGCGTATCCCTGTGTCCCAAGACACGCTGTATCGCCGCTTGCCCTTTCCTTATATTCCCGGGCTGTACCAAAATCGATCAGCACAACGCTTCCGTCATACTTAAGCATAACGTTTGAAGGCTTCATATCACGATATATGATAGGAGGTTTTCTGGTATGCAGATAACATAGCACATCACATAACTGGATTGCCCAGTTAACAACGTCGTCCTGTTTCTGCGGTCCATACTCTTTTATTACCTTATCTAAAGTAATACCTTCTATATAATCCATGACAATAAGGAAGTTATCATCCTGATCAATTACATCTATAATACTGGGCAGATTATCATGCTTAAGCTTCTTTAAAAGATCCGTTTCAACAATCAGGCTTTGTCTGACTACTTCAAAGTTTTGAATGCCGTCTTTACGGACTTCTTTAATCGCCCATGGCTTATTCGCTTTTTCATTGATGGCAAGGTAAACAGTACTCATACCGCCCTGACCGACTTTACTCAGTATTCTGTATTTGCCATCTACTATGGACCCTATTTCTAACATGTTTCTCTACCTACCTGAATCAATACCGCCGAAATATTATCTCTCTCTCCACGCTGTTTAACACGTTCCACCAGACTTGTCAGATTCACCTGCATGACCTTTTGTGTAAGATTCTGCAGTGGTCTGCACAACTGATAGATCTCATCCGGTGTAATAACATGGCGAAATCCATCTGAGCAGACCAGATAAGCGGCTTCTCCATTGATATTACCACTGTAAAACGCAGGAAGCAGTTTCTGTGTTACGCCGATACACTGTAAAAGCACATTGCGCCGGCTGTCTGTCAACGCCTGTTCTTTCGTGATAATTCCCTGTGCCAGTTCTCTTGCAATTAATGTCTGATCCTCTGTGATCTGCCGGCAGCCATCTGATAACTCATATAACCTGGAATCTCCTACATGTATGGCATAGTATTTATCCTTTAAGAATAGAACTGCCGTAATAGTCGTTCCCATTTCTACGCCCTGGCTTGCACCGTATTCCTTTATCTTCTGATTCATGGAATAGATAATATCTTCCCAACTGTTTCTGATACTCTCTCCTGTCCATTCTGCTCCGGGCGCCATAAATTGTTCCTTGAACCATTTATCGAAGGCCAATATAACATTTCCACTGGCTACTTCACCCAGCGAAAGTCCTCCTAAACCATCACATACAACTGCCATACACACCTGACCTGCTGATGTCTGTGCAATTTTAACAGTGAGACTATCCTGATTGATTTTTTTAACGATGCCGGCATCCGTAACTGCCGTTGCCATATATCTCATTTGTGTCCTCATTTCTGATACATTTGTGACTTTTTTACTATTTCATTTGCCTTAAACAAAAAAAAGTTGCCTAAACTACTATTGTAATCTACGCAACCAAAAAATAACAAACCAGCTTTGTTTATTATCATTTTACACAATTTTTAAATTCCCCTCTAGCTGCTCTCTCATATACGACGAATTATAGTATATTTTGCGGCAAAAATCAACAAAATTTTCCAACATTATACTATATAATTTTATAAAAAAGTTATTTTTATTTTATAAATGCATTTTTCATGCATGCATTTGCATCTTTTGTGCACTATCAGTGTGTTCATTCTACAAATGGCAGTTAACATAAAAATCCCACAGGAATATGCCCTGCGGGATTTTTATAATAATCATACGATTCAATTATTCTGTAATATCTGCATACATGAAGTACCAGTATCCATAAGCTGAATGCCAAGCACCTGTAATCTTGCTGCTCTGTAACCAGAAGTCATTGTAGTAAGCAAGAGGAATACAGCCAGCCTGATCCATTAAGATATCTTCTGCTGTATGAAGAGCTGTAGAACGCTCCTTAGCATCAAGAGTAGATCTGGACAGATCGATTGCTGCATCGAAGTCAGCATTGCTGAACTTACCATCGTTGTTACCATTTGTTGTGCAGAAGAGCTCTAACATGTT
>OLIS01002267.1_pt1 | contig 12648 bp, 8 predicted proteins | sample 1601351 | NCBI WGS metagenome assembly OLIS01 (sample SAMEA2452122, study PRJEB22498) | human gut metagenome | biome: human feces; feature: human gut; material: feces | place: Australia | collected 2012
GGTTGAGGACGTATTCTCTATTACTGGTCGTGGTACTGTTGCTACTGGTCGTATCGAGACTGGTGTTGTGAAAGTAGGTGATGAAGTTCAGATCCTCGGTTTGGGCGAAGACAAGAAGTCTGTGATTACCGGTGTAGAAATGTTCCGTAAGTTGTTGGACGAAGGTGAAGCTGGTGATAACGTTGGTTTGTTGCTTCGTGGTATCGATAAAACAGAAATCAAGCGTGGTATGGTAATTACTCATCCGGGTTCTATTACTCCTCACTCTGGTTTCAAGGCTTCTATCTACGTTTTGAAGAAAGAAGAAGGTGGACGTCACACTCCGTTCGGAAACAAATACCGTCCTCAGTTCTATCTGCGTACTATGGACTGTACAGGTGAAATTCACTTGCCGGAAGGAACTGAAATGGTAATGCCGGGTGATAATGTAGAAATTACAGTACACTTGATTTATCCGGTAGCCTTGAACGTAGGTTTGCGTTTCGCTATCCGCGAAGGTGGACGTACGGTAGGTTCTGGTCAGATTACTGAAGTTTTTGACTAATTTAAGGTCATCATAGGCTCTCTCTTAGGGGAGAGCCACTTACGGGAGTAGCTCAGTTGGTAGAGCACCGGTCTCCAAAACCGGGTGTCGGGAGTTCGAGCCTCTCCTCCCGTGCTAATAATAAAGAATATGTTTAAGAAGATCTTTAAATATTGTAAGGAATCTTATGATGAGCTTGTCCATAAAACAACTTGGCCAACTCGTTCAGAACTTACTAACAGTGCAGTCGTAGTATTATCTGCTTCCCTACTCATTGCACTGGTTGTTTTCGCTATGGACTTCGTATTCCAAAGCGCAATGGAAGTTATTTATCCTAATTAAGTAGAGAGATGGCTGATACTGAAATGAAATGGTACGTTATGCGTGCCGTGAGTGGAAAGGAAAGCAAGGTGAAGGAGTACATTGATGCCGAAATTAAAAAAGGTGACTTTGGAAAATTCGTCTCTCAGGTGTTGATACCGACAGAAAAAGTAGTTCAGGTTCGTAATGGTAAACGTATCGTTAAGGAGCGTAATCATTTACCGGGCTATGTGTTGGTAGAAGCAGCTTTAGTGGGTGAGATACCTGTATTGTTGCGTAATACGCCGAACGTATTGGGCTTTTTGGGTGAATCTAATAGTAACCCTACTCCGTTGCGACAGTCTGAGGTTAATCGTCTTTTAGGTGCTGTTGACGAAATGCAAGATGTACCGGAAGAAGTGTTGATACCTTATGCTGAAGGGGAAACGGTTAAGGTGACAGAAGGACCTTTTAGTGGTTTTTCTGCCGTAATCGAAGAAGTGAATAACGAAAAGAAGAAACTGAAAGTAATGGTCAAGATCTTCGGTCGTAAAACGCCGTTGGAATTAGGTTTTATGCAAGTAGAGAAAGAATGATGCGTTTTGTTACGCGTATTGTTCTTGAATATCAAATTCAATAAATAACAAAAAAATGGCTAAAGAAGTTGCTGGATTAATCAAATTACAGATTAAAGGAGGCGCTGCAAATCCATCACCCCCAGTAGGTCCTGCTTTGGGTTCCAAGGGTATCAATATCATGGATTTCTGTAAAGCATTCAACGCCAGAACGCAGGAGAAAGCCGGCAAGGTGCTCCCGGTGGTAATCACCTATTATACTGATAAGTCATACGACTTTATCGTAAAGACTCCTCCCGTAGCAGTACAGTTGATGGAGATTGCGAAGTTAAAAGGTGGTTCTGCAGAGCCGAACCGTAAAAAGGTTGCTGAAATCTCTTGGGAGCAAGTGCGTACGATCGCTCAGGATAAAATGCCTGATTTGAATTGCTTTACAATAGAAGCTGCGATGAAATTGGTTGCAGGAACAGCAAGAAGTATGGGTATCACTGTAAAAGGAGACTTCCCGGGTTAATAATTAAAATCTTCAATTAAAATGAGTAAACTGACAAAAAATCAGAAGTTGGTCGCTGACAAGATTGAAGCAGGGAAAGCATACTCTTTGAAAGAAGCTTCTCAGTTGGTTAAGGATATTACGACAACCAAGTTTGATGCTTCCGTAGACATTGATGTACGTTTAGGTGTGGATCCCCGTAAAGCCAATCAGATGGTGAGAGGTGTTGTGTCTCTGCCAAATGGTACGGGTAAAGTTACGCGGGTTCTTTGCTTGTGTACTCCGGATGCTGAAGCTGCTGCTAAGGAAGCAGGCGCTGACTATGTAGGTCTTGATGAATATATCGAGAAGATAAAAGGCGGTTGGACTGACGTGGATGTCATTATCACTATGCCTTCAATAATGGGAAAAATCGGTGCCCTCGGTCGTGTACTCGGTCCTCGTGGATTGATGCCTAACCCGAAGAGTGGTACTGTAACTATGGATGTTGCTAAAGCTGTAAAAGAAGTAAAACAAGGTAAGATTGACTTTAAAGTTGATAAGAGCGGTATTGTTCATACTTCTATCGGTAAGGTATCATTCAGTCCTGATCAGATTCGCGACAACGCGAAAGAGTTCATCTCTACTCTGAACAAACTGAAACCGACCGCAGCAAAGGGTACATATATTAAGAGTATTTATCTTTCTAGTACAATGAGTGCGGGTATCAAAATCGACCCGAAATCAGTGGATGAAATCTAATAAAACAGAGAAATAATGAGAAAGGAAGATAAAAATTCGATTATAGAGCAAATTGCTGCTACAGTAAAGGAATATGGCCACTTCTATTTGGTAGACGTTACAGCGATGAACGCTACTGCTACAAGTGCATTGAGAAGAGATTGTTTCAAGTCTGACATCAAATTGATGGTAGTTAAGAATACATTGCTTCACAAAGCTCTTGAAAGCCTGGAAGAAGACTTTTCTCCTCTTTACGGTTCTTTGAAAGGTACAACTGCTGTTATGTTTTGCAATACTGCAAACGTACCTGCTAAACTGATCAAGGACAAAGCTAAAGACGGAATTCCCGGACTGAAAGCTGCATATGCAGAAGAAAGCTTCTACGTTGGTGCAGACCAATTGGATGCTCTCGTTGCTATCAAGAGTAAGAACGAAGTTATCGCCGATATCGTTGCATTGTTGCAATCTCCGGCCAAGAATGTTATTTCTGCTCTTCAATCAGGTGGTAACACCCTTCACGGAGTTCTCAAAACTCTTGGTGAGAGACCCGAATAATTTTCAAAAAACAACAAAGTATTTAAACAATTAAAATCATACAAAAAATGGCAGATTTGAAAGCTTTTGCAGAACAATTAGTTAACTTGACAGTAAAAGAAGTTAATGAACTTGCAACTATCCTTAAAGAAGAATACGGTATTGAACCTGCTGCTGCAGCTGTTGCTGTTGCTGCTGGCCCTGCAGCTGGTGCTGCTGCTGTAGAAGAAAAAACTTCTTTCGACGTAGTATTGAAGAGCGCTGGTGCAGCTAAACTTCAGGTTGTTAAGGCCGTTAAGGAAGCTTGTGGTCTTGGCTTGAAAGAAGCTAAGGACATGGTAGACGGTGCTCCTAGTGTAGTAAAAGAAGGTTTGGCTAAAGACGAAGCAGAATCATTGAAGAAAACATTGGAAGAAGCTGGAGCTGAAGTTGAACTTAAATAACATTAGCCTGGTAATCAGGTAATTCGGTTAGGAATCCTTCGCAAGAGGATTCTTAACCTTTTTGTGTATATATTTCAAATTAAGTTCTCCAAATTCATTCACAGATGTCTTCAAATACTGTAAATCAAAGAGTTAATTTTGCTTCGACTAAGAATCCGCTTGAATATCCGGATTTTCTGGAAGTACAATTGAAGTCATTCAAAGACTTTCTACAACTGGACACCCCACCCGAGAAACGTAAGAACGAGGGACTGTATAAAGTATTTGCTGAAAACTTCCCCATTGCCGATACAAGAAATAATTTTGTTCTTGAGTTTTTGGACTACTATATTGATCCGCCGCGCTATACCATTGATGAATGTATAGAGCGAGGGCTTACATATAGCGTGCCTTTGAAGGCAAAATTGAAATTATATTGTACCGACCCCGACCACGAAGATTTTGACACGGTCATTCAGGACGTGTTCCTCGGTCCTATTCCTTACATGACGGATAAGGCAACATTCGTCATCAACGGTGCGGAACGTGTGGTTGTATCCCAGCTTCACCGTTCACCGGGCGTATTCTTCGGACAGAGCGTACATGCCAACGGTACCAAGTTGTACTCAGCCCGTATCATCCCGTTCAAGGGTTCGTGGATTGAGTTTGCCACCGACATCAACAACGTCATGTATGCGTACATTGACCGTAAGAAGAAATTGCCGGTTACCACTTTGCTGAGAGCCATCGGATTTGAGAATGACAAGGACATTCTCGAGATTTTTAATTTGGCGGAAGACGTGAAGGTGAACAAGACGAACCTCAAGAAGATGGTGGGACGTAAGTTGGCCGCACGTGTGTTGAAAACATGGATTGAGGATTTTGTAGACGAAGATACCGGTGAAGTTGTTTCCATCGAGCGTAACGAAGTCGTTATTGACCGTGAAACTGTAATCGAGCCGGAACATGTTGACATTATATTAGAGTCGGGCGTTCAGAATATCCTCGTACACAAGGAAGAACCGAACCAGTCTGACTATTCTATCATATATAATACTCTGCAGAAGGATCCGAGTAACTCGGAAAAAGAAGCTGTACTCTACATCTACCGCCAGTTGCGTAATGCAGACCCTGCCGATGATGCCAGTGCACGCGAGGTTATCAATAACCTGTTCTTCTCAGAGAAGAGATATGACCTGGGTGATGTAGGCCGTTATCGTATCAACAGAAAGTTGAACTTGACGACCGATATGGACGTGCGTGTCCTTACCAAGGAAGATATTATCGAAATTATCAAATATCTCATCGAGTTGATTAACTCGAAAGCGGATGTGGACGATATCGACCACTTGAGCAACCGTCGTGTGCGTACAGTGGGCGAACAGTTGTCCAATCAGTTTGCCATCGGTCTGGCACGTATGTCGCGTACTATCCGCGAGCGTATGAACGTCCGTGACAATGAAGTCTTTACTCCGATTGACCTGATTAACGCCAAGACAATCTCTTCCGTTATCAATTCATTCTTTGGAACGAATGCTTTGTCACAGTTCATGGACCAGACCAACCCGCTGGCCGAGATTACTCACAAGCGCCGTATGTCTGCCCTGGGTCCCGGCGGTCTGTCACGCGAGCGTGCAGGCTTCGAGGTTCGTGACGTACACTATACTCACTACGGACGTCTTTGTCCTATCGAGACTCCTGAAGGTCCGAACATCGGTTTGATTTCTTCACTCTGTGTGTTCGCGAAAATCAACGAGCTTGGCTTCATTGAAACTCCGTACCGCAAGGTGGCAGAGGGTAAGGTTGATCTTTCTGACGAAGGTTTGGTTTACCTCACCGCAGAAGAAGAGGAAGCCAAGATTATTGCTCAGGGTAATGCTCCTTTGAACGATGACGGTACTTTTGTACGTGATAAAGTAAAATCCCGTCAGGATGCCGACTATCCGGTGGTTCCTCCTTCCGAGGTGGAATTGATGGACGTATCTCCCCAGCAGATTGCTTCTATTGCGGCTTCTTTGATTCCGTTCTTGGAGCATGATGACGCCAACCGTGCATTGATGGGATCAAACATGATGCGCCAGGCTGTTCCTTTATTGAAGAGCGAAGCTCCGATTGTAGGTACCGGTATCGAACGCCAGCTGGCACGCGATTCTCGTACGCAGATTACTGCCGAGGGTGACGGTGTGGTTGAATTCGTGGATGCAACGACTATCCGTATTCTGTACGACCGTACGGAGGAGGAAGAGTTCGTAAGCTTCGAGCCTGCATTGAAAGAATATAATATCCCGAAGTGGCGCCGTACCAACCAGAATATGACGATTGACCTCCGTCCGATTTGCGAGAAGGGTCAGCGCGTGACTGCAGGTCAAATCCTGACGGAAGGTTATTCAACCGAAGACGGAGAACTTGCACTGGGTAAGAACCTGCTGGTTGCTTACATGCCGTGGAAGGGCTATAACTATGAGGATGCTATCGTACTGAATGAACGTGTGGTTCGTGAGGACCTTTTGACCTCTGTACACGTAGAAGAATATTCTTTGGAAGTTCGCGAAACGAAGCGTGGTATGGAAGAGTTGACCTCTGACATTCCTAACGTAAGTGAGGAAGCGACTAAAGACCTTGACGAAAACGGTATTGTTCGTGTGGGTGCCCGCATCGAACCGGGTGATATCCTTATCGGTAAGATTACTCCGAAGGGTGAATCGGATCCTTCTCCGGAAGAGAAACTGCTCCGTGCCATCTTCGGTGACAAGGCCGGTGATGTGAAGGATGCTTCTTTGAAAGCCTCTCCTTCTTTGAAGGGTGTTGTTATCGGTAAGCGTCTGTTCTCCCGTGTTGTCAAGACCCGCAGCTCCAAGCTGGCCGACAAGGCTCTGTTACCGAAGATTGACGATGAGTTCGACGCTAAGATTGGTGACCTCAAGAAAGTGTTGATAAACAAGCTGTTGAAGCTTACAGAAAATTATACATCGGAAGGTGTGAAGGATTACATGGGTGCCGACATTATTTCCAAAGGCGCCAGATTCTCTGCTTCCGACTTCAGCGATTTGGACTTCACCGCTGTTCAGTTGAGCAACTGGACGAAGGATGAACATACCAACGGACTGATTCGTGCATTGGTGATGAACTTCATCAAGAAGTACAAGGAACTCGATGCCGAGCTGAAACGCAAGAAGTTCGCCATCACTATCGGTGACGAGTTGCCCGCAGGTATCATTCAGATGGCCAAGGTATACATTGCCAAGAAACGTAAGATTGGTGTCGGTGACAAGATGGCCGGTCGTCACGGTAACAAGGGTATTGTTTCCCGTGTGGTACGCCAGGAAGACATGCCGTTCCTTGCTGACGGTACTCCGGTAGACATCGTGCTGAATCCGTTGGGTGTGCCTTCACGTATGAACATCGGTCAGATATTCGAGGCCGTTCTCGGGCGTGCCGGAAAAAACCTGGGCGTGAAGTTTGCCACTCCTATCTTTGACGGTGCATCTTTGGACGATTTGAACGAATGGACCGATAAGGCCGGCTTGCCTCGCTACGGCAAGACAACGCTGTATGATGGTGGTACCGGTGAAGCATTCGAGCAGCAGGCTACGGTAGGTGTGACTTACATGCTGAAGCTCGGTCACATGGTTGAAGACAAGATGCACGCACGTTCCATCGGTCCGTACTCACTCATTACGCAACAGCCGTTGGGTGGTAAGGCACAGTTCGGTGGTCAGCGTTTTGGAGAAATGGAAGTTTGGGCACTCGAAGCGTTCGGTGCCGCACACATTCTGCAGGAAATCCTGACTATCAAGTCTGATGACGTTGTAGGACGTTCCAAGGCTTATGAAGCAATCGTGAAGGGTGAACCGATGCCTGCTCCGGGTATCCCCGAGTCACTGAACGTATTGCTGCACGAGTTGAGAGGTTTGGGCTTGAGCATCAACTTAGAATAATGGATAATTGATAATTGAGAGTGGATAATGCAAGTTACCATTCTCAATTATCGGTTTTCAGTTTTTCAATTTCAATTTTCCATTGTCAATTATCAATTAAATAAATTTATGGCTTTTAGAAAAGATAACAAGATAAAGAGTAATTTCTCGAAAATCTCTATCGGTTTGGCTTCTCCTGAGGAAATCCTTGAGAATTCGAGTGGTGAAGTTTTAAAGCCTGAAACCATCAACTATCGTACGTATAAGCCCGAACGCGACGGATTGTTCTGCGAGCGCATCTTTGGTCCTATCAAGGATTACGAGTGCCATTGCGGTAAGTACAAGCGTATCCGTTACAAAGGCATCGTCTGCGACCGTTGTGGTGTGGAAGTGACTGAAAAGAAAGTGCGCCGTGAGCGTATGGGACACATCCAGCTCGTTGTGCCCGTGGCTCACATCTGGTACTTCCGTTCACTTCCCAACAAAATCGGTTACTTGTTGGGCTTGCCCACCAAGAAGCTGGATGCCATTATCTATTACGAGCGTTATGTTGTCATTCAGCCGGGTGTACTGTCCGATGAAGTGGCACAGTATGACTTGCTTGAAGAAGGAGAATACCTGGACTTGCTGGAAAAGTTGCCGAAAGACAACCAGTTCCTCGAAGATTCAGATCCCAATAAGTTCATTGCCAAGATGGGCGCGGAAGCTATCTACGATTTGCTGTCACGCCTCGACCTTGACTCTTTGTCTTACGAACTGCGTAACCGTGCCGGAAGCGATGCTTCACAGCAACGCAAGACCGAAGCTCTGAAACGTCTTCAGGTAGTTGAGTCGTTCCGTGCATCACGCGGACGCAACAAGCCCGAGTGGATGATTGTACGCATTGTACCGGTTATTCCACCCGAACTTCGTCCGTTGGTCCCATTGGATGGCGGCCGTTTCGCAACTTCTGACTTGAATGACCTTTACCGTCGTGTCATCATCCGTAACAACCGTCTGAAGAGATTGATTGAAATCAAAGCTCCTGAAGTGATTTTGCGTAATGAAAAACGTATGTTGCAGGAAGCTGTCGACTCTCTGTTTGATAACTCCCGTAAATCGAGTGCAGTGAAGACCGACGCTAACCGTCCGTTGAAGTCACTTTCCGACAGTTTGAAGGGTAAGCAAGGACGTTTCCGTCAGAACTTGTTGGGTAAGCGTGTCGACTATTCCGCACGTTCTGTAATCGTTGTAGGTCCGGAGCTGAAGATGGGCGAATGCGGTATCCCTAAACTGATGGCAGCCGAGCTTTACAAGCCGTTCATCATTCGTAAGCTCATTGAGCGTGGTATCGTGAAGACGGTAAAGAGCGCCAAGAAGATTGTAGACCGCAAGGAACCCGTTATCTGGGACATTTTGGAACACGTGATGAAGGGGCATCCGGTGCTGTTGAACCGTGCCCCGACACTTCACCGTCTGGGTATCCAGGCATTCCAGCCTAAAATGATTGAAGGTAAGGCAATCCAGCTGCACCCGTTGGCATGTACGGCGTTCAATGCCGACTTCGACGGTGACCAGATGGCCGTGCACTTGCCGTTGAGCAACGAAGCGATTCTGGAAGCACAGATGCTAATGCTCCAGTCACACAATATATTGAACCCTGCCAACGGTGCTCCTATCACTGTGCCTGCTCAGGATATGGTACTTGGTCTGTACTATATTACGAAGCTGCGCAAGGGTGCCAAGGGTGAAGGCCTGACATTCTACGGTCCTGAGGAAGCGCTGATTGCCTACAATGAAGGTAAGTGCGACATCCATGCTCCGGTAAGCGTAATAGTGAAAGACGTTGACGAGAATGGTAACATTGTGGACAAGATGATGCACGATACCTCCGTGGGCCGTGTCATTGTCAACGAAATTGTTCCGGCAGAAGCAGGATATATCAATACGATTATCTCCAAGAAGTCACTCCGAGACATCATCAGTCACGTAATCAAGGTGTGTGGTGTTGCCAAGGCAGCCGACTTCCTCGACGGAATCAAGAACCTCGGTTATTACATGGCCTTCAAGGGTGGTTTGTCGTTCAACTTGGGCGATATCATTATCCCGGAAGAGAAGGAAGCATTAGTACAGAAAGGTTATGATGAAGTAGAGCAGGTAATCAATAACTATAACATGGGTTTCATCACGAACAACGAGCGTTACAACCAGGTAATCGATATCTGGACGCACGTGAACTCTGAGTTGTCCAACATCCTGATGAAAACCATTTCAAGCGACGACCAGGGTTTCAACTCTGTATACATGATGCTGGATTCCGGTGCCCGTGGTTCTAAGGAACAGATTCGTCAGCTCTCCGGTATGCGTGGTTTGATGGCGAAGCCCCAGAAAGCAGGTGCCGAAGGCGGTCAGATTATCGAAAACCCGATTCTTTCTAACTTTAAGGAAGGTCTGTCCGTGTTGGAGTACTTTATCTCTACCCACGGTGCCCGTAAGGGTCTTGCCGATACCGCTTTGAAGACGGCCGATGCCGGATACCTGACCCGTCGTCTGGTTGACGTATCGCATGATGTGATTATTAATGAAGAAGACTGCGGCACGCTCCGCGGATTGGTTTGTACGGCACTGAAGAACAATGATGAAACCATTGCCACTCTGTATGAACGTATCCTGGGTCGTGTATCCGTACATGATATTGTTCATCCTACAACTGGCGAACTGATTGTGGCCGGCGGTGAGGAAATTACCGAGGACATTGCACAACGCATTGAAGACTCTCCAATCGAGAGCGTTGAAATCCGTTCTGTATTGACCTGCGAATCCAAGAAAGGTGTTTGTGCCAAGTGTTACGGACGTAACCTGGCTTCCAGCCGTATGGTTCAGAAGGGCGAGGCAGTCGGCGTAATCGCTGCACAGTCTATCGGTGAGCCGCGTACACAGTTGACACTGCGTACATTCCATGCCGGTGGTACGGCAGCCAATATTGCTGCCAACGCAAGCATCGTGGCCAAGAATCCTGCCCGTCTGGAATTCGAAGAACTCCGTACGGTAGACGTTATCGACGAAGCAGGCGAACCGGCAAAGGTAGTGGTAGGCCGTTTGGCCGAAGTGCGTTTTGTGGATGTCAACACGGGTATTGTGCTTTCCACTCATAATGTACCCTACGGTTCTACGCTCTATGCAGCCGATGGTGAAATGGTAGAGAAAGGCAAGATGATTGCCCGTTGGGACCCGTTCAACGCGGTTATCATTACCGAAGCTACCGGTAAGATTGAATTTGAAGGCGTTATTGAAAACGTGACTTATAAGGTAGAGTCTGATGAATCTACCGGTTTGCGCGAAATCATCATCATTGAGTCTAAGGATAAGACGAAGGTGCCTACCGCACACATCATGACAGAAGACGGCGAACTGATCCGTACATACAACTTGCCAGTAGGTGGCCACGTAGTGGTTGAAGACGGTCAGAAGGTAAAGGCCGGTGAAGTTATCGTGAAGATTCCGCGTGCCGTAGGTAAAGCGGGTGATATCACGGGTGGTCTTCCCCGTGTCACTGAGTTGTTCGAGGCACGTAACCCGTCTAATCCTGCTGTGGTTTCAGAAATCGACGGTGAGGTTACCATGGGTAAGGTGAAACGCGGTAATCGCGAAATCATCGTTACTTCCAAGACCGGTGAAGTGAAGAAGTACCTCGTACCGTTGTCCAAGCAGATTCTGGTTCAGGAGAACGACTATGTACGCGCCGGTACTCCGTTGTCTGACGGTGCTATCACACCTGCGGACATCCTGGCTATCAAAGGTCCTACGGCCGTGCAGGAATATATTGTGAACGAGGTTCAGGACGTTTACCGTCTGCAGGGTGTGAAGATTAATGATAAGCACTTTGAAATCATCGTTCGTCAGATGATGCGCAAGGTGGAAATCGACGAGCCAGGTGATACCCGCTTCTTGGAACAGCAAGTTGTTGACAAGATGGAATTCATGGAAGAGAACGACCGTATCTGGGGAAAGAAGGTGGTAGTGGATGCTGGAGATTCCCAGAGTCTGCAGGCTGGCCAGATTGTGACGGCTCGCAAGCTGCGTGACGAGAACTCCATGTTGAAACGCCGCGACTTGAAACCCGTGGAAGTGCGCGACGCTGTACCTGCGACTTCTACTCAGATTCTTCAAGGTATCACCCGTGCTGCATTGCAGACTTCAAGCTTCATGTCGGCTGCTTCCTTCCAGGAAACGACGAAGGTACTGAACGAGGCTGCCATCAACGGAAAGGTGGACCGTCTGGAAGGTATGAAGGAGAACGTAATTTGCGGTCACCTGATTCCTGCCGGTACCGGACAACGCGAGTTCGAGAAGATTATCGTTGGCTCCAAAGAAGAGTACGACCGTATGCTTGCCAACAAGAAGACGGTACTTGATTATGCTGTAGACGAGAAAGTAGAGGGATAGCCTTACAACGTCAATATAATTCTATTAAATAGAGAGGGAATATCCTATAAGAAGGAGTATTCCCTCTCTGTTTTGTCTTTGCCTCTTCCTTCTGTACTGCAATGCTTCTGTATGTTTGTTACAGTGCTACTGCAAAACGGTTGCAGTGGCTTGCTCCTTTTTCAGAACGGATTATTATGTGTCTTTTTGAGCTTAAATGTATATCATCCGAAAAAAAAGAGTACTTTTGGTCTATCTTTTAAGAACATTTTAAAAACAATTGTGCAACATGGAAAATCAAGAAAACAACAACGGTCAACTCCAGATAGAATTGAAGGAAGAAGTGGCGCAAGGTACATATGCCAATTTGGCTATTATAACTCATTCCAGTTCGGAATTTATTCTCGACTTTATCCGCGTGATGCCTGGAATGCCAAAGGCTGGCGTGCAATCGCGCATAGTTTTGGCACCCGAACATGCCAAGCGTTTGCTGCGTGCACTCGAAGAGAATATTGGGAAATATGAACGCGCTTTCGGACTGATTCGCATGCCGGACGAACAAACATTTCCGCCTCTTCCCAATATCAAGGGTGAAGCGTAAAATCAAAAAAAAACTTGTAGTGCATTGATTATTCAAAACTTATTAGTATCTTTGCAGCCCAAAAGTGTATAGTTTTGAATTAATATAAACAATAATATATAACTAAAAACAATTAAAATGCCTACAATTCAGCAATTAGTAAGAAAAGGACGCGAAGTG
>OLIS01002302.1_pt1 | contig 12535 bp, 9 predicted proteins | sample 1601351 | NCBI WGS metagenome assembly OLIS01 (sample SAMEA2452122, study PRJEB22498) | human gut metagenome | biome: human feces; feature: human gut; material: feces | place: Australia | collected 2012
GATGCCCTTCTGCGTGAGGAAGACCGTCGTCCGGCTGCTTGAGAGCTGCAGCGCATCGCGGTCGCCCGTTACGATATTGACCGGCATTTCCTTTTCGTAGCGTAGAGAGAGCGTCCCTAAGATGTCATCGCCCTCGTAGCCGTCAAGACTGTACACTGCGACACCCATCACCTGCATCACGTCGCGGATGAGGTCAAACTGCGGCACGAGTTCATCCGGTGCCGGCTTTCTCGTAGCCTTGTATCCCTCGTACATCTCCGTGCGGAAGGTGTGTCGATCCTTGTCGAAGGTCACTGCCATATATTCCGGATCCAGATCGCGATAGAGACCGAGCAGCATCCGCAGAAATCCATAGACCGCATTCGTCGGGATCCCATCCGGCGATGTCATAGTGGGCGGCAACGCATAGAACGCGCGGTATAAAAGGCTGCTGCCATCAATGATGACCAATTTCTTTTCCATAGTAAACTCCATGAGGGTACGCACTCGCGTGCCAATCAATGCCAAAGCCCCATGCCGATGGGCAACAGGTTCAAAGGGTTATAAGCTTTGAAGGATGGTGCATCGCACGAATGACATCGCGGCGCCGATCCCCAATGCGTCATCCACCGCCTTGCCAAAGGGGCAGACATCGTAGTATATATTATATCATAATCGCACCGGGCAGAGAGGCTTCCCATTTTGAGCGGGTACACATTCTTCGTCACGCGGCGAATGAAAAAGATCTCCTCTTTGCTTAGAATACCGATACAAAAATACCTGCCGCAGGGCGGCGCAAGGCTCCTCCTAAGAAAGCAGCCCCACGCTCCATTCCGGCAAGCACAATAAAAAAGCCCATCCAATGGATGAGCTTTCTCTCATTTTAGTGGTGCGGTCGGAGAGATTTGAACTCTCACGGATTACTCCACTACCGCCTGAAGATAGCGCGTCTGCCAGTTCCGCCACGACCGCATATAAAATTGAATTGAGGGAATCAAGTAGAAAAAAGAGTGGTGCGGCTGGTGAGACTTGAACTCACACGATCGAAAGATCACTACCCCCTCAAAGTAGCGCGTCTGCCATTCCGCCACAGCCGCAGGAATGGTGCCTCAGAACGGAATCGAACCGTTGACACAAGGATTTTCAGTCCTTTGCTCTACCAACTGAGCTACCGAGGCAAATAAAAGTGGCGACCCGGATCAGATTTGAACTGACGATCTCCGCCGTGACAGGGCGGCATGTTAGACCACTACACCACCGGGCCGCACGTAAGTTACGCATATTAGTATATCCATCCATGGTACTTTTGTCAAGCACTTTTTGAAAAATGGTCGCCCTTAGGCGATAGGGGTGGCTGGGGACTGCGAACCCTCTCGCACCGTCATTTCGAGCGCAGGCGAGAAATCTTTGTCATTCTCGGTCAAAATGGTCAATGTTTGGAAGCCTCAAACGGGAAACCAGCTCTTTAAGAAACCTTCGGGCATCGCCATGATCGATACTCCGCGGCGCTTCTGATTTTTATGCGCCGCACCACCCCCGAGAGTTTGAAAGCAGGGATGAGTGGCTAGGGATTAGGGATTAGGAGTCTCAAGTGACTGGTGACTAGTGACTGGTGACTAAAACCCACCTTCGGGCATCGCCATGATTGATACCCCGCGGCGCTTCTGATTTTTATGCGCCGCGCCTCTCCCTCTTGAACCTCTTGAACCCGCTCTCCCTCGTTCACGCGCAGTCAAAGGGCGAAACGCCTTCCCCCTATTTTTCTACAGATGATACAATTCCGGTCTTCTGTCACGAAACACATTGATGCTCTCTCGGATGCCCTGCAGCACATCCGTATCGATCTCCGCCGTGGCCACCTGCTCCTTTTCTCCCAGATGGAGCAATTCTTCCCCAAGAGGCGAGAGCAGCATCGAGTTTCCGCCGTACTGCGTGCTGCCGGCACGGCCGCATTCATTCACGGCACAGAAAAACATCTGATTCTCGATCGCTCGGGCTTTGGAAAGCGTGATCCAGTGCTCCTTCCTTACGAGCGGCCAGGCGGCAGGAAGGAAAAACAGATCCACGCCCTGCAATGCTTCTGTCCGGATCAGCTCACAAAAGCGTACATCATAGCAGATCGCCATCGAGCAGGCGATCCCGTCCAGCGTAAAGTGGACAGTGGAAGAGCCACCGGTATACGACTTCGTTTCTCCCATCGGGCTAAAGCCGTGGATCTTATCATAAGAAGCAACGACCTCGCCCTTGCGATCAAAGATATAGCTTCGATTGAAAACGCATCCGTTTTCCAAAACGCTGACCGAGCCCGCCACGATATTGACACCATGCTCCTTGGCAAATGCTCCGAATACCTTTTTCGTCTGCACGCCATCTGCATCAGAAGCGGCATAGAGTGCGCTGTCCGGCGACGGAAAGAAACCGGTGTTTAACGTTTCCGGCAGGACAAGAATGTCCGGCTTGTCTTCGAGCGCAAGCTCCATCAGCTGCACGGCTTTTTCATAATTTCTTTCCACCTGTCCCAGCTCTACATCCATTTGAATCAGACTGATCTTTTCCTTCATAAAGCCTCCACCCATCCTGTCACCCAAACGAACCATCGAATTTCATTCAATGTACCGCCTCCGGCTTTTTCTGTCAAGAAAAATAGCCCCCTCTTTCTCCCATCAAAAAGAGCCGGAGGCAAAAGCCCCCGGCTCTTTTCTTATGCAGGACAGCTATGAGATAGTCACTCCCTGCCCCTTATGATTTTCTCAATCAGGCAGATCATTCCGAAGGACACGATGCGCCATGCCCACCGTGACCTCATTGAAATGAAGCACACCCACGCCGACAAAGATCGCGACGCAGAGATGCTCATTCCAGCGGGCGATACCGATCTTGCCGCCGACATTCATGCCGATCGCCATCGGCTTCACCTGCTCGATGGCAGACTCCATGGCTCCGACCACAGAGCCATCCCCCACATGAGTATCAGAGATGACCTTCTGCCTTTGGGCAGCCACGATGGCCGACTCGAAGATCTTCGGAAGGATATCCAGAAATTTTCCGCCAAAGTTCACAGCGACAGCGCGGATGCCATCCTTCGCCAGCCTTTCCTTCAGCGCATTCTCATCTGCCCGCGTCTCGGTCAAAGACATGCGGAGCGCGGCCCGTGCGATATCAGCACTCTGGTATTCTTTGTAAGCCATCTCAGTTTTCCCGTTCTTTGATCTCGCGGATCAGGTTTGCAACGAACATCGGGAGCGACTGGGACCCCTGGTCGCCATTCTTTCTGCTTCTGACAGAAATGGTGTGACCCTTCATTTCCTGATCGCCCACGATGATCATGTACGGTACCTTCTCCATCTGCGCCTTGCGGATCTTGTAGCCCAGTGTTTCATTGGCCTCTTCCACTTCGACACGGATATCAGACTCGGACATAGCCGCTGCGACAGACTTCGCATATTCCAGATTCTTGTCCGTGACAGGGATGATCTTCGCCTGTACCGGAGCGATCCAAGTCGGGAAAGCCCCTGCATAGTGTTCGATCAAGATGCCGATGAAACGTTCCAGAGAGCCGTAGCCTGCGCGGTGCAGCATGACTGCTCTGTGCTTTTCTCCATCTTCACCGATATAGTTCACATCGAAGCGTTCCGGCAGCTGCATATCCATCTGGATGGTGCCGCACTGCCAGGTACGTCCCAGAGAGTCCTGTACATGGAAATCGAGCTTCGGTCCATAGAAAGCACCGTCGCCTTCATTGATCTGGTACGGTACACCCGCCGTCTCGATGGCTTCACGGAGCGCATTCGTGGATATCTCCCACAGCTCATCGCTGCCCATGGAGTTTTCCGGACGGGTAGAGAGTTCGACATGGTATTCCAGACCGAAAACACCATACATCTTCTGATACATCGCCATACACTTGATGACTTCATCCTTCATCTGTTCCTGCGTCATGAAAATGTGCGCATCATCCTGCGTGAAGCAGCGTACACGGAAAAGGCCGTGCAGCGCGCCCTTCAGCTCATGACGATGAACGAGACCGAATTCACCGACACGCATCGGCAGATCTCTGTAAGAACGCTGCTGCGTCTTGAAGAACAGGATTCCGCCGGGGCAGTTCATCGGTTTGATCGCATAGTCTTCGTCATCGATCTGGGTGAAGTACATATTTTCCTTGTAATGATCCCAGTGACCAGACTGCAGCCACAGCTTCTTCGACAGGATGACCGGCGTCATGATCTCCACATAGCCGAATTCCTTGAAGAGCTCACGCTCATAGTCCATCAGTTTATTTCTAAGGATCATGCCCTTCGGATGGAAGAACGGGAAGCCCGGGCCCTCTTCATGGAAGGAGAACAGATCGAGCTGCTTGCCGAGCTTTCTGTGGTCACGCTTCTCCGCCTCCGCACGGACGAAGAGATAGTGGTCAAGATCCTCCTTGCTGAAGAATGCCGTCGCATAGATACGCTGCAGCATCTTATTCTTGGAGTCGCCGCGCCAGTAAGCACCAGCGACCGTCATCAGCTTGAACGTCTTCGCCTTGCCGGTGGACTTCAGATGCGGGCCCGCGCAGAGATCCGTGAAGTCACCCTGCTCATAGAGAGAGATCGTTTCCTCCTCCGGCAGATCTTCGATCAGCATGACCTTGTAGTCCTGGCCTTTATCCTTGAAATACTGGAGCGCTTCATCGCGCGGCAGCACCTTCTTCACCAGCGGAATATTTTCCTTCGCGATCTTCGACATCTCCTTCTCGATCGCTGCGAAATCCTCCTGGCTGAAAACATGATCAGAGTCCAGATCATAGTAGAAGCCATCATCGATCGCCGGTCCGATAGCAAACTTCACGCCAGGGAACAGGTGCTGGATCGCCTGCGCCATCACATGGGACGCCGTATGGCGCAGCGTGAAAAGACCTTCCGGATCCTCCTTCGTGAAGAATTCCACCTCTGCACCATCCACGATCGGATCGCGCAGATCCGTCAGCTCACCATTCACCTTCGCCACCAGCGCATTCTTGCCAAGGCTGTTGGAGATCGCCTTCGCTGCATCCGCCAGAGATACCGCGCTCTCGAACTCCTTCTCTTTTCCGTCTTTCAGACGAATCGTAATCATAGTATCTTCCTTTCTAAAAACAGACATTCACTGCTTGGGGACAGTGGCTTCCATTTTTGCTGCTTTCTGCTTGGCTCTGCCATTTCAGCCGCTTCGCAGAAAGCAACATGAAAGCAATAAAAAAACTTCCGTCCCTAAGGGACGAAAGTTGTATTCCGTGGTTCCACCCAAATCAGAGCTAAAGCTCCACTTGTCGGCCCGGTAACGAGGCCACCCGGGAAGATTTCGATCCTCCTGCTCCAGAGCGGTAATCGATCCCCCTCACCATCTGCTCCCACCAGCCGCAGACTCTCTTTGCGTGTACCAAGGATCCATCATGTCTCTATCCTCACATGTATGGTCATACTATAGACTTCTTTTTTGCGTTTGTCAAGGGGAAGGTTGGAGACTATGAGACGGAGAGACATTAGACTTCAAACTTTCCGGCCATCTCAAAGCTTGGGTAAATCATTCTTTGCTTCCCCGCAGCATCTTCATATTCAGACGATAATGAAATGGCTTCTCATTTTTATCCACCAAATAATGGGATTGCGGTATTTTACTCAGCCGGCTTTTGATCGTAACACGAGTTTTATGCGTAGCCTCCATCAGCTGATCCATCGTGATTCCAATACCAGAGAACAAAGAAGCCTGCAGCAGCAGATAATAGATCGTTTTCGTCAACTCATCCTGCCCTGCCACCTTTTTATTCAGCTGCGCGGCAAAGCGTTTCAACTGCTCCTTTTTCCGTGAAAGTACGGAAATCGTATCATCAAATGCCAGCGATATGAACTCCATAAATTGTAGGATAAATGCCGTCAAATCGCCTCGATTCCACTGACTGCTCGTCTCCTCAAACATTTTGTAATATGCATTTTTTCGTTTATTGATCTCCACAGATAGCTGCAATGCAATATACGGACTAAATTCCCGTGACAGATAATACGACACAATAAATCGTCCCGTGCGGCCATTTCCATCATAAAACGGATGTATGTATTCAAAGAAATAGTGAAAAGCCGCCAGCCTGACCAAAAGCGGAATTTCTGCCGCCTGAAGAATAGACAACGCCTGATCCATCGCCTCTATGATCGCCTGCTCCGGCATAAGTCCCTCATGCTTTACCCGATTTGTCTGACTGGTAATTTCCACAGGAGCTTTTCTGAAAATAATCCCATCCGGTGCATGCGCTGGATTCTCCTGTACCACCTCTGCCAAAGCAAATGAATCATAGAAATCGCGAACATCACGACAAGTAGAGAAAGAAGCCCCCTCATGATTCAAAATCCGAAGATACTGATCTACTAAGCTTGCCAAATGCCGATATGCAGCAGAGACCGGAATATTTTGGAGGATATCTTTGATTTGTTTGCGAGTACTTCTGACACCCTCGATTTCATTGGTGGCCTGTACCTCTTCGATCAGGCAAGAAACGGCATACTGCCGAAGCATCACGGGAGGACATTCCGCGAGTAACTTCGTAAACTGAATATACTTCTGGTACATAGTCTGTATAAACAGTGAGATCTCCTCATTATAGCAAAGGAAAGAAGGATACGCCTGTTTTCGATTGACCTCTTTGACGGATATCGGAAAATGCTTTGTCGTGCAGGCATAAAAGCGCTCTGCATAGACTTGCTCATACATATCCGGCGAAACATAGTAAATTTTCCATAACGGCATATATTCCATAGCGATAGCGCACCTCCTATCCCAGTGATAAAACTCCTGCTTTTTATCATATCACATTCCCCATGTGATAAAAACCTGACATTTTATCACATACCTTGTCCTCCTATGATAAAATCCCCGGTTTTTATCACACCTATGCAAAAGACCGACCTGAAGACTTGAAGACTTTAGACTTCAGATGTTAGATATCAGACTTCTGACCTCTGGTTTCTGCCATCTGATGTCTTAATATCTAACGTCTCCTAGTCTCCAAAGCCTCTTACATCTCTCCGACGATCTCTTTCAGATATGCCCGGAAATCAGCCCCCAGATCCTCACGGCGCAGAGCAAATTCCACGACAGCCTTTAGATATCCGAGCTTATTTCCAGTATCATACCGCTGCCCCTTGAAATTATATGCATAGACCTTCCCATTTCGCGCCAGTACGCGAAGCGCATCCGTCAGCCGGATCTCTCCACCCTTCCCAGGTTTTGATTCTTCCAAAATGGAAAAAATATCTGGAGTGATCACATACCTTCCCAAAGCAACAAACCGACTTGGCGCTTTGGCGACAGACGGCTTCTCGATCATATCCGATACCTTCATCAGATCAGGATCCCTCTCTGGTTTCCCATCTATGATACCATAAGAAGACACCTGCTCCTCCGCAACCAACTGACAGCCGACGATCGTCATTCCCGTCTTCTCATACTGCCGAATCAGCTGATGCAGCGCCGGCTCTCCTTTCCCGTTATACACGACATCATCCCCTAAAATGACGCCAAACGGCTCATCATCGACAAAATCCTTGGCACACAGGATCGCATCCCCCAGGCCGTGCATATACGGCTGGCGCACGTAGTGTACCTTGATATCAGAGATTTTCCGGATTTCTTCCAGCTCTTTCGTCTTTCCGGATTCTAACAAATGCTGCTCCAGCTCCGGAGAAGAATCAAAATGATCCTCCATAGCACGTTTCGCATGGCCGGAAATAATGAGAATTTCCTCAATCCCACTGGCCAAAATTTCCTCTACAATGTACTGAATAGCCGGCTTATCTACAGTAGGCAGCATCTCCTTGGGCATAGCCTTTGTTTCCGGAAGAAAACGGGTACCAAACCTTGCGAATTTTCTGCATTCAAATTCTCTTTCGGTTTTATATTATTTCAATACTAATAGATGTAAAAGTCTCAGATTTGATTATCACCATCTATAATTGCTCTGATCCTATCTGCAGATTCAGAACTATAATCTTTGCAGATTTCTTTATAAAAGGCTTTAACATCCAGGTCATTAAGAACATAAGTAACCTGATGATTAGCAAGTGCAATATGCAACAATCGATCTTTTTGCTCCGGACTCCACATCTTTTGAGCAGAAAGTTTCGATATGACATCATGAGTAGTCTTAAATGACCCACTTTCCTCAAGTTGATTAATGAATATTTCCTTTTGTTTTTCTTCAAAAGATTTCTGCCTATCATCCTGCTTCATTTCATGCAAGCATTTGACATGAAATCTTTCCAGTCGTTCATTAGTCTCCGTTCGTTCAATAATATTTTTAACCAATTTTTCTAACTCATGATTTTCTGTATAATCAGCAGGTGCAAAGTAACGAATCCGTTCATCATGCATCATTTTAAAGACTTTGCTTTTATCATTAATTTCTGGATTATAAACACCTATAGAATAGCCCCCTTTACTGTTAACAAGCTTCATACAGGGAATATCAGTATCACTATCTCCAATATATATCATATTCCTGAAGGGGACCCTATAGTCTTCCGGCTTTACAAAATCATTAATATGTGAATCATTGACATCTAAAGCACCTTTTTCAATTCGGAAAAGAAACTGTGTTTTATTAGTATAGTTAACAACTTGTGAAGGCCATATAGCAACTCCATCTTTATCATAATAAAACGAACTGGCATAAATAGCATCAAACTCTGATGCCACTCTTGTACCTTCAATCATTTCCTTCAGCCCAGACGAAATAATGTAATGTTTTACATCAATTCCATGATTTCTGCCGAAAGAATTAATACGCTTAAACCATGAATCAACACCTGGAAATAATTTCACCTTACGGCCATATTCTTTTAAACTTTCTTCATTAAAAATCAGTTTCCCATGTGCTTCTTTTACCATCATAAGCATGTAAGCTAAATTCTGATCCATATGGTTCTGCTCAGCCAGTTTATTGGATTTGCACCAAAACGTCTCTACATCATATCCAACAGACTGAATATATCCCTGTGACTGCATATCATCTGGAGATAATGTTTTATCAAAATCATAACATATAGCTAAAATCGGCTGTTTTTCGTTTAACTGTTTAAAATCCATCTTTAATCCCCCCTTTCGACAATCAATATGTTCCCCCGCATTGTTAAAAATATTGTATCACATGTAATTTGGCATTAGGACAATCACTCTGCGAAAGAAAGTTTAACTGCCATTGGGGTAAAGATTATTATTCGGTTAGGAGCAAGCAAATCCGCCAAGTAGAGCCAGAATAAAATCGGCACTCGGAGGCGGAAGAATTCAGCCAAAGCTGGTTAACAATAGTAGTCAACTCCCTCTTTTGTATAGCATAGACTTGAACCGCGTAATATTCATAAGACAAAACGGCCCTTTCCCTTTATTCCGCTATTTCTATATCTCTCTAAGGTCCGCTAAAACACATTCATTGCACTACAAAAAGCCCGGTATCTCCAAATCAGCAAATGCCCAATGAGTTCGGTACCTGCATGGTCTACGGCCGCTGCTGTACGGGGTACGACGGCGCGCGTCAGGCATGAGTCTCCCGTCATTTCTGCATATGTGGAGCTGATTTAAAGTCCGGGGTACTTTCTGTAGTTCATATTTTAATCCTTTCTGGCCAGATTGGATGGAAGGAAACAAGGGGATCCCTACGTGTCCGAAATACCCTCTCCTGCCGTGCCATGGATTGATGGGAAAGCGCCTGCTTTCAGAATTGCCTTATAAACTTGTTCCTTCTACTATATTAATAGAAAAAATCGCTTTTATGTGAACGTGGAAAATCAAAAAATTTATTTTTCTTGATTTTACGGAATATTGGAAGGAGATACAAGCTGCCAATCAGTATCCACCTATGCCCCTGCTTGTCATTCTGAGCGCCATCGAAGAATCTCGGTACGCGTCGAAGTGACTCCTGCCAACTATCAGCCACCAGCCACTGACTATCCCACATTGCCTTTTCGACCAAAGCGAAGCGGAGTGGAGTGGGGAAATCTCACACCAATACAGTTCCCGGCTGCCAGTCTCAAAATATACACCCTCCATCTGAGTCTTCCGCGACTGAGAGCCACCTGATACGCAACGGAGATCCACACGATATGCTTTCCCAGAGCCACTGCCAATAATAGGAGAAATTCGCCTACTTTCTCCATTTCTCCACATAATACGCGATGGAGAGCCACACCATATTCCTGGAAATTGGGCATAATAGAAGCTGCAAATACAGGGTAAATCAGCAGAACGGGGAGCACCCGAAATGGACGGCTCCCTCCCATGTGTTCACTGGCTCTCCAGTCGTGTATTGCCTGGCTCTCACGTGCGTATTAGATAGATTTAAAGCCGCGTAATATTCAAAAAAGACGGCGTCTACCATCAGATGATAGGGGTTATACCGAAAATGGTCTCACTCCAAATCTTGAGAAAAACGATTAGTAAATGAAAGGAGAAGCCTGGTTCTTTGGCATCATAAGTTCGTCCAGCATTGGCTGCCCCCACCTCTGGATGATAAGTTTATTTCGACACTACTTAGAAAATTTAGCCCGCCGCTAACAACCTCTTCGATCACTTACCACTTACATCTCAGAATTTATTTACCTCATACTTTAGTCAACAAAACTACTTGCCGAGATTATAAATCTTAAGTAGAACATAAGCTCTAGCTTCATTCATCTTACCAGTACCTTTGCGTGGATAAAATAGCCACTTTCCTTTCCTATCAATGGGATTAAATAATAAAACGCCTATATTTAAATCTTTAAAGTAATGTAAGTTTTCATTAAGCACTTTAAATTTACTGTCAGGAAAAACAGCAACTGAATAATTGGCATATGCCTGATATTGTAAACACTGAAAAATAGCTCTTTTCCAATCCGACAACTTAAGTTCAAATGCCCAAATTGTTGTAGCAGAGCTATCTATTAAGTCAGACCGGTAATAAAGCCCCTCCTTTTCGAAGATAATTCCCGCATTTTCCAATTCGGAAATTGCTGCACTGCAACTTTTCTTCTCGGCCATTACATTTTCATAGAGATATGCCTTGCTGCGACCAGATTTTCTCTTTAACAGAGAATACACCTTACAATCAGTGTGAAGTTTATACAAAACCGAAGATGGATGCAGAGAGAAGCCTTCTCTATGTACAGCAATAAAATCTGCCACCCCCTGCATCGCAGCGAATTCATAAAAAATCTGAAAGCAATGTTCGATTTTATGCATTTGTCCATGTTTCATATAATAATGAAATGCTGTTCCCATCTGCTCTTCGCTGTATTTAATCATGATTCATTCAAAATTTCCTTAAATCTTTCAAGTGCTTTCTCCCATGTATCTAAATATACCGGATTCGACTTTTTATCAAGTGCTGGAATGACTTTTTCGATTTCCTGCAAAATCTGCCTAGCTTTATTTATTTTATGCTGCAGGATATCTATGCGTTTGAATATATTAACCTCTGATTGCAAATGTTGAGTTAGAGAAGACAAAGCATACCAGTCCTCGAGACATTCCTTCTCCTGAGACCAGCTTTCCTGCTTCAGTTCATTATCAAAAGGTGACCCCGATAAGAACATGGAATCATCTAGCTTCTGCTTCATAGTTACAATTTCTGGCTCCACCAATACAGAGCTAAGCAACGGCTCCGATAAATACCTTAGTTTAGGTCTATTACCTCCTTTGGAATTTATAAATCCGCTTTGCGTAAACATTCTTGTTTTCCCAAACCATCCTACAGCAAACTCTGCATTACATATCGCAGAATATGGAACTGATAATAGATTAACATAACCAACAATCACTTTATAGCTATTAACTACTGATAAACTGTAAAGGAAATACATTATGTTAGCTAATCTTTGTTCATCAATATTAGGTTCAAATACAGCAGATGCATTTCTATCAATAACAACATAAAATCCTTCTACATCCCATGCCGTAAGTTCATCCAGCATATGATTCACCGAATCAATATCCTGGAAAGCCGTCTCCTGAACACATAAAGAAATCATAAAATTACCACTATGATATGTTTCCTCATTAGCTAATGCGCCTAGCGAAAGTTCTATAATATTTGAAAGTGTCCCCATTGAACGATCTTTGTAATCCTGAATAATTGGGCAAATTCCAAGTATTGATTTTACTCCCAATTTTTTTTGAAACTCCACAGAACCTTTTATATATCCCTCGAGCTCTTGCAACAAATAGTTACTGCCCGGATTTGTTGCATTTGGATAAAAAGAATACTCTGAAGTTTTCCCCAAATTGACATCCCCCTGAATGGAGAAAATGCTGAATTCCGAATCAAAGTAGATCTCAATATCATCACATTTATATCGCAACCCTTCAGCATATCGAATTAAAGACTTCGGTTTATCATTTTGGGGCCGTAAGACAACTCCGTTAATCAGCTTATGTTTAGTCCCTTTTTCTACTTAGTGTAAAATTTTACTCGGTAGGGAAATTTTTCCAGAAACAATAAAAGAGGAAAGCCTCCCTTTGAGTGGAAATGTTATAATTTCCGTGCACAAATAAAACAAAGAAAGGGCTTTCC
>OLIS01002321.1_pt1 | contig 12484 bp, 6 predicted proteins | sample 1601351 | NCBI WGS metagenome assembly OLIS01 (sample SAMEA2452122, study PRJEB22498) | human gut metagenome | biome: human feces; feature: human gut; material: feces | place: Australia | collected 2012
TATTATGGGGTGAAATATTAAATCTCGTGTTACGGGATTCCAACCCGAATCCCGATCTGTACGAGTACATTAAAACTTCCGTGGAATACCTGAATTTCACGCGGGATGATGTTGCCAATTTCAATTTGCTGTTTCTGTTCCGGCTGAGCAAACTACTCGGTTTTAGCATAGACAACAGCACGTATCGCCCCGACCGCGTGTTCAACATCAACGACGGATGTTTTTACCCCGCGAGTTCCCCGGGGAGTTACCATACCGGCCCACATGCCGCCAAGGCCATCCACGCCCTTTGCACGTGTCAGTTGCAAGAATTGAAAGACATCCCGCTCAATCAACAGGGACGCAAGATTTTACTCGACATAGCCCTGCTCTTTCTCGGATTCCACCTGAATTTGGATTTCAACACGAAAAGCATCCGGGTCATCCGGGAGATTTTTTCTTAACGGAGTGTGAAAAAGTTCGTGAAGGAGATCATGTCTGAAAGCCCTCATCGCTTTATAGACCTCACGAATTTTGTGATCTTTACGACTTTTAGCCTTTACAGCCCGATTGTGTTAATGTTTTGTTAAAATAATAAACCTTTTTAAGTAAAACGTGTCTTATACATATAAGATATTTCACATTTTATTAACATATATTCTGCCTTATTATGCTTAGATTTATACCAACTTAAAATATTAGCGTTATGCGTATAAAAATTGTAAATCTGAATAAAGTCTACCCGGGAGGTAAAAAAGCCTTGAAAGACTTGAATTTGGAAATCGAACCGGGAATGTTCGGTCTGTTGGGGCCGAACGGAGCAGGCAAGACCTCCCTCATGAGGATTATGACTCTATTGCAGAGTTGCACGTCGGGAACCATCTATTTCGACGATTACGATATCGCCAAGGACCGGAAAGCGATTCGCTCCCTGTTGGGCTACCTGCCACAGGATTTCCGTTTTTTCGAGAAGCTGAAAACGTGGGAATTCCTCGATTATGGTGCCGGACTTGCCGGGGTCAAGGGCAAACAACACCGGGCCGAAGTGGTAGACGAGATGCTACGCAAAGTTGGTTTGTTTGAAGTCCGCGACCGTTGGGCCAACCGATTATCCGGGGGTATGAAACGAAGACTCGGGATCGCCCAGGCCATCATCGGCAACCCGAAAGTGATTATCGTGGACGAGCCGACCACCGGGTTGGACCCGGAGGAGAGAATCCGATTCCGTAATATCCTGTCCGACATTAGCGACAAGGATTCCATTATCATCCTCTCCACCCATATCGTGGGAGATATTTCAAGTACGTGTAAGAAACTGGCCCTGCTGAACCGCGGAGAACTGAAATTTGAAGGTTCCCCGGACGAGATGATCAACCTGGCTCGCGGGAAAGTATGGGAAATTTTCGTAACCGACCTGGAGTACGAGGAGATCAAAGATAAATACCCGATTATTTCAACCATACCGACGGACGGCGGAATGGAGATTCAGGTGGTAGCCGACGGTATCGACGGTTATTCGCATAAAGCCATCGAGCCGAATCTCGAACACGCCTACGTTTACTACATGGACTACTTGTTGAAAGACAAGATGAACATGCAGGTTGAAGCCATCAAAGAAAACGAATTATTCCAGTAAATTATAGAAGAAACCAGCGATGAATATTCACAACATCAGCACCATATCGAGATACGAGACCAAGCTCCTGCGGAGAAGCTGGCTATTTCGTATATTCGCTATCTTATCCCTTTTAGTGATTGTATTTTTTCACATGGGTACACAGTCAAACCTAGGGTGGTTCGAATGGGTCATGGTCGCCATGCCGTCTTCCATCCCGTTTGTCAATATCTATCTTTTCAATATCGCACAATCTGTCATTGCCATATTCTTGGCAGGAAGTTTTTTAAAGCGAGACAAGAAGTTAGATACGGCCGAGGTGATTTACGTACGACCGATGAGTAACGCGGATTACATTGTCGGGAAAACCTGGGGGATCATGAAGGTGTTTGTATCGTTGAACATTGTCGCTTTACTCATCGCTGGTTTCATTCACGTATTCGCAAGTGAATCCCCGTTTGCCCTGTTCCCCTATTTCTTCTACCTGCTCACGTTATCGATCCCGTCACTGATTTTCGTGCTGGGATTATCGTTCGTGGTCATGAGTTTTATTCGCAATCAGGCGGTGACGTTCGTCATCATGCTGGGATTTATCGGGGTAACCTTATTTTATCTCGGCAACGCGGAGCACGGGGCATTTGACTTCTTCGCCCTCACGGTGCCGAATATGTTTTCCGATGTGCTGGGACACACGAATTTGCTCCCCTATCTTATCCAGCGGTTTACATTCCTGTTCTTGGGAATGGGCTTGCTCACGTTTACCATTGCCATGGTCAACCGTTTACCGCTGCATCCCAAGAAAAATATCTTGCTGAATGCCCTGGGATGTATTATCCTGATCATCGGGGTCGGCTGCGGTTTCATGTACTACGCCCGTTTTGACCACATTGACAATCAACGCAAACTATACTCTGAAAGGTATAAAAAATACAGTAACTTTGACAAGGCTCACTTGTTAAACCAAGAAATTATATTCTCCCAGAACAACAACACGATCACGGTAAGTTCACATGTAAAAGTCCAAAACCGGAATCATCAGGAGATTGACAAGATCGTGTTCTACTTAAATCCTTCTCTACAAGTTGAAAAAATAACCCGACAAGGAGAAGATGTTCCCTACGAAAGAGACGCGCAAGTTATTATCGTAGAACACAAACTCCGCCCGTACGAAAGTCTTGAACTGGACATCGCGTACAACGGTTCCATCGACGAGAACATTTGCTACCTGGACATCACGGACGAAGAATATTACGACACGCAAACCGGAAGCAGTATTCTCCGCTTCGGGAAAAGATACGCTTTCGTGCAGGACCAATTTACCCTGCTGACCCCGGAATGCTTATGGTACCCCTCTACTTTTCCTCCGGTAAATCCGGAAGCTCCTTATAATATCCGGAAGAATTTCTCGAATTACACGCTAAAAGTGATTCATCCCGACAACCGGACGATTCTTTCACAGGGGATGCCTTCCCAATCGGGGGACACGACCCTATTCCAAAATAACGAGCAATTGTCCGGCATCAGTTTAGCTATCGGAGACTACGAGAAGAAGAGTATCCTGGTTGATTCCGTGCAGATCGAATTATACAATTTCAAGGGACATGATTTCTATTCCGAAATATTTCCCAACATGCCGGACACGTTAGCCGGACTCCTTCAAGATGTGAAGTCCGAATACGAATTGAGAAAAGGGCGCAAATACCCGTACTCAAAATTCATCATGGTGGAAACGCCCATTTCCTACGCGGGTTACGTGCGCAACTGGAAAGGGAATAGCGAACAAACGCAACCGGAGATGGTTTTCCTTCCGGAATTTGCCACTACCCTACCCAGCAGTAATTTCAAATTCGCTAAAAAAAGAATGGCCGAATGGGGACGTAATGATCCTCGCGGGGGAGGCATGGAAGATATCGACGTGGAGATGAACGTGGTACGGGATTTTGTCCGTCGCGTACTTCTCTCGGAAGAAACGTACCAGTCAGAGGGGAATACTTTCGTGAACATGTTTTCGAGAGAATGGTCCGGAACGTCCAAGTTGAACAAGTACGATGTGTCATCCATGTATTTCAATTACGCCGGCTCTATCTATTCCCAGAATTTCCCGATCATCGACATCGTGATGAACACGATGCTGAAACAGGAGGAAAGTTCGCAAGGCCGACACTTTTTCCGCATGTTCAGTGGAATGGGTGATGACCAGCGGGCAGCCGCTTACTTGAACGGAAGAAGTTTTGAACAGGCCGTGCTTGACAACACGCTTTCAACAGAGGTGTTCTACGAAATGATGAAACTGAAAGGTATTTACCTGAGAAACTACATTAATTCTCGCCTCTCAGCCAATGAATTCAAGAGTTTTATGGCAGATTTCATGAAAAGATACCCGTTCCAAGAGATCAATTTTACCCGCCTGAATAGTGAATTTATCCGCAAATACCATTTCAATTTGATGGATTTCATCCCGAGTTGGTACACGATCAACAGTACTCCTCGATTTATCGTAAAAGGCATTGATGCCGACCAGATAGAAATCGGGGACTACACGAAATACATCGTGAAGTTTAAAATTTACAATCCCACGAAAGTGGAGGGAATTATCTCTGTCAACATCGAGGAAGGAGGAGGCATGTTCCCCGGAGGTCCGCGAGGGAGAAGAGGACGGGCAGCACAAATGGAAGAAAAGCCGGCGAAAAATTACATCATCGAACCTCAGAAGTACAAAGAAATTCGCATTTTGTGTGACGAACGTCCGAGCAATCTCACGATTAACACGAATATCTCGCAGAATCTGCCCAGTTCGATCATGCACAGCTTTGCAAAAGTGACCACCACGACCACGGATTCGACAACAGGAATTTTCGACACGGATGCCGCCTTGTTCACATTCAATCCGAAAGAGATCACGGTGGATAATGAAGATCCCGGATTCCGAATCATTGAATCCAATCAAAAAAACAAACTGCAATCTTTATTTAAAAAAGAGAGCGAGGATAAATACAAGCACCTGAATTTCTGGATGCCACCCAGCAGATGGACAGCCACGATAGGCCCCAATTATTACGGGGATTATATCAATAGTGCCATGTATAAAAAATCCGGAACCGGAAGCAACAAGGCCGAATGGACTACCCAGATACAAATTCCGGGCTTTTACGAAGTATTCGTGTACACCTCAGAACTCCCCATGATGGGATGGTGGCGGCGTGGAGGAGAAGAGAAAAAAACACAATACTACACGGTAAAACACGATGACGGGGAAGAAGAGATATCCGTTGAAACTGGACGGGGACGACAGGGATGGATGACGTTGGGATCTTTCTATTTCTCGCAAGGAGAAGCCAAGATCACCTTAAGTGACAAGGGATCGGAGTCAAATCAAATCATTTTTGCTGACGCTGTAAAATGGGTTTACACGAACAATAACAAATAAATAACAACAACATATTATGAAAAAGATCGCGTCAATATCGTTGATTATTTCAGGAATACTCATGCTTTGTTCCGGATCAACGTTTGCTCAGGAATTTTTGACGTTGGAAAAGGCTCTGGAGATCGCTTACCAACAAAGTCCTTCCATCATTCAAAGTAAAATGAGCTTGGAACAAAGTGAACTAGCTCTTATCCAACAAAAAGCTTCATTAAAGTCACAGTTCAGTTTGAACCTGAACCCGTTTCAATATACCAGAAGTACATCGTTCGACGAGTACAACACGCAATGGTATACCCGAAAATCCATGAGTTCCGGACTGGATTTCAGGATCAGTCAACCGATCAAGTGGACGGACGGAACGATCACGCTCAGTAACTCGTTCAATTGGCAGGATGATGACAACCAATCTTTCGGGGCCAAGAGTACCTCTTTTTCAAATAACCTCAGCTTGAATTTAGAACAACCGATCTTTACTTATAACAAGACCAAGATGCAATTGAAGAGGTTGGAGTTCAACCTTGAAAAAGCAAAGATACAATACGCTTTGGCCCAACTGAACATCGAGAAGAACGTGACCTCGGCATTTTATAGCGTTTACCAGTCTTATAAAAGGTTGGTCACGGCCCGGGAAGCTTTCCAGAGCCAAAAACAAAATTACGAAATCATCAAGAATAAGGTAGACCAAGGATTAATCCCCCCGGAAGAATTATTCCAGGCAGAAGTAACCTTGGCCACGAACGAGAATTCTCTCGCCGACACGGAAACGAGTTACGAGAATACCAAAGATCAGTTCAAGCAAACTTTGGGTTTACCCTTGGATATAGATATCAGCATCTTACCTGACATCCAGATTGATTCGGTGCACGTGGATGTGAATCAAGCGGTCAAATATGCCTTGACACAACGCATGGAGATCCGTCAACAACAAATTGCTATCGAAGAGGGCATTTTTAGCCTGATCGAAGCGAGGGACAACAACAAGTTCAAAGGTAGCATTTCCGCCAGAGTGGGCTTGATGGGACAAGGAGACAAGTTCAACGGAGCTTTCTCGAAACCGGATGATAACGAGACGATCGGGATCACGTTGACCGTTCCGATCTGGGATTGGGGCGCAAGAAAAGCAAACATCCGCAGCTCGGAATTATCCAACGAGAACACGGAGATCAGTAACGAGGAGGAAAGAAAATCCATCATACTCAACGTTCGTCAGGTGTGTCGGGAGTTACCCAAATTATTGAGACAAATCGAAATCGCCCGCCAAACGGTTAAGAACGCGGAACGCACGTACGACATAAACGCCGAGAAATATCGTAGCGGAACCCTTACCGGTATGGAATTGAAGAATCAACAGACGCAGTTGACGGACGCGAAAAACGCGTTGACGGACGCCATCATTTCCTATAAATTGAAATTACTGGATCTGAAAATCCAAACCCTGTGGGATTACCAGAGTAACAATTCTTATTTACCAGTGAATTTATTGAAATAACCCTAACACAAAATATAAAACAATAACGCTATGATCAACAAATCTTTAAAATATATCGGGGTGCTTCTACTGGCATACACCTTGAACGCTTGTAACGAGCAACGCATGAGCTCTTCTTCAGAAACAACCACTCCTGTCTGGCTTTCCGAAGTCGGGAAACGCGATATCCGGGAACTGACCACCACGACCGGAACAGCCAAAGCAGCCAAAACGGTGGAGGTGAAATCCGAGACAAACGGTAAATACGAACTGATGATCAATCCCAAGACCAAGCGTCCTTACAAGCTGGGAGACATTGTCGAGGAAGGAGCCGTGATTATCAAGTTGAACAACAAGGAACACGAAAATACCGTATCGTTGCCAACGAAAAAGATGCAGGTTGACATCGCCAAAAAAGAGTGGGAAGGCCAAAAAGCCGTGTTTGAAAAAGGCGGTGCCACGGAAAAAGATGTACTAAATGCTGAAAGTAGTTACATACAGGCCCAATCGGCATTGGAGTCGGCATATACAGACCTGGCAAAACTCACGATCAAAGCCCCCTTCAAAGGAGCCATCGTGAGCCTACCGTATTTCACCCCGAACGTGGAGATCGCCTCGGGCGAGACGATGGTCGGATTACAGCCAGATGTACATGGAAATCGCTTTGCCGGAAAACACGATCGACAAGGTGAAAGTAGGTCAGAAAGTGTTGGTTACCAACTACAATATCAAATCAGATACCCTGTCCGGTCTTGTAACGCAATTATCCCCGGCCATCAACGAGGATACCCGCACATACACCGGATTCATCACGATCAACAATCCGGAATTGAAATTACGTCCCGGCATGTTCGCGAAAGGGGAGATTATTACTTTGCAAAAAGATTCGGTTATTGTCATACCGAAAGACATTGTTAACTCCCGTCGAGGAGGAAACCGGATTGTCTACACGATTGAACAAAACCGAGCCATGGAAAAAATTATCACGACCGGAATCAGTGACGACCGTTTCATCGAGGTGGAAAGCGGTCTGAACCAAGGAGACAAGATCGTGGTGAAAGGCTACGAATTCCTGAGAAACAGAGGCAAAGTAAAAATCATGAAATAAAAAGACATGAACAGTATTACCAAATTTGCAGTAAAATACCCGGTGAGCGTGTTGATGCTCACGTTGGCGGTATGTTTGCTGGGAACTATATCCTATAATAAATTAGGGACAGATCTTTTCCCTGACTTGAAAAATCCCGCTCTTTACGTGGAAGTGAAAAGCGGTCAGCGACCCCCCGAAGAGGTTGAAAAACTAATCACGACTAATGTCGAGTCGACCGCCGCACGTCAGGAAGGCGTGAAGAGCGTGTACAGCGTCACGAAAGTCGGGTACACGAAAGTTACCGTGGAGTACGGATGGGATCAGGACATGGATGCCGCTTTCCTAGATTTACAGCGAAGCGTCTCCTCTCTTTCCCAAGATGAAACTATAGAAGAAGTCAACGTTACCCGTTACGACGCCAACGCAACCCCGATCATGACCATCGCACTCACCCACAACGAGGTGAAGGATATGAACGAATTGCGAAAGATCGCAGAGAATTACATGCGCAATGAACTTGTCCGGGTAGACGGAATCGCGGATATCCAGTTGAACGGACAGGAACAGGCCATCGTTGAAATATCCACGAATCCCTACATGCTGGAGGCATTCGGGTTGACTGCCGACGGAATTGCCTCACAAATCACGGCCATCAATCAAAACGTTTCCGGGGGAACAATTACGGACGGGGATATTCAATACACGGTGAAAGGGGTCAACCTGATTACCAGTCTCCAAGATATTGAGAACATTATCGTGGCATTCAAAGAGAACTCTTCCACCGGAAGTTCCTCTTCTTCGGAATCTACAAGCAGTGCCGGTAAAACAAAGGCTCCGGTATATTTGAAAGACGTGGCCTCCGTGTCCATCCGCAACAAAGAGCCGGAGAATTTGGCCCGTTACAACGGGGAACGCTGCCTGGGAATCAGTATCTACAAAGAAAACAAATACAACACGGTAAATGCCGTGGAAAATTTGCTTGCAAAAATAGATGAATTCCGTAAAAGTCTGCCGGGATATGATTTCCATATCATCAGTAACCAAGGAGAATTTATCGGGAGTTCCATCAACGAGGTCAAGGATTCCGCATTAATGGGTATCATACTCGCCGTGATTATACTTTATTTGTTCTTGCGACGAATAAACATGACCTTAATTGTGAGTCTCTCCATCCCGATCTCGATCATTGCCACGTTCAATTTGATGTATTTTAACGGACTTTCCATTAACATCATGACGTTGGGAGGACTCGCGCTGGGAGCGGGAATGCTGGTCGATAATGCCATCGTGGTGATGGAGAATATCTTCCGGAACATGGAAGAGAACAACCTCCCTCCCGCGGAAGCTGCCGTGAGGGGAACTTCGGAAGTCGCGGGAGCAATCACGGCCTCGACATTAACCACGATCGTGGTATTCCTTCCGATCGTGTACCTGCAAGGCGCTGCCGGAGAGTTATTCAAGGAACAGGCTTGGACGGTTAGTTTCTCGCTGTTGTCCTCGCTTTTTGTCTCCATCTTGTTTATCCCGATGCTGGCATCGAAATTCATGCGGAAGAAAGAGAACACGACCAGTCATGCCATCACGATCAAAGGGTTCGGAAATTTCGTCGGGAAAGTACTTAAAAAGAAATACCTGGTGATTGCAATTGCCACCATCCTTATGATTGTTTCTTACCTGATGTTACCGTTGATCGGTATGGAATTCATGCCTAAAACGGAATCGAAGGAATTTTCGATACTCGTTACCATGGAGCCCGGCACAAGGTTAAAAAGCACGGATAATGCCGTGGGGACAATCGAAGATGCCATCCGGACACTCGGTCAGGACGACATCGAGTGGCAATACACGTTGGTGGGCCCGTCGAATCTTGAAAGCCAGAGCGGAGGAAAATTGGAATCGGAGAACCAATCCCAAATCAAGGTAAAGATAAAGAAAGATTCCAAGCTGGATGCCGATTACTTTATCACGAATATCAACGAGAATTACCCGTTGCCGGAAGGCGTGGAGATCTCCTACGAGAAGGGCGAATCTGCCCTGCAAAGTATTTTGGGTACAGAGGGGGCCCCGTTAGTGATCGAGGTGAAAGGGGAGGAACTTGAGTTACTGGATGAATTATGCACCGAGATAAAAGAGAAGATCACCGGAATCCCCGGTATATATGATATCAAATCTTCCCTGGAAAAAGGAGCACCGGAGATAAATATCAAGATCGATCGCTTGAAAAGCGGGATCTATGGGATCGACGTGGCCACGGTAAGTAACCAAGTCAGCGAGAAACTGGCAGGTAAGGATGCCGGAACTTTCGAGACACAAGGTGAAACCATTGACATCAATATCAAGGTTCCCGAAGTGACTCTTTCCGAGATATACGACATTGAAATCGTGCAAGGAGAAAAGAAATACCGCCTCGGAGAGATCGCGGACATCGAAATCACGTCTGCCCCGAAAGAGATTAACCGGATAAATCAAAGCCGGACGGGGATTGTGACCGCCATGATCGAGAAACAGTATTCACTGAGCCACATTACCCCGGCGATTCAGGAGAAATTGTCCGAGGTTGAATTCCCGGCCAAGTATTCGGCCAAGATCACGGGAGAAGAGGAGATGCGCCAAGAGTCATTCAGCGGCTTGGGATTTGCCCTGTTCCTATCCATATTACTTGTATATATGGTGATGGCAGCACAATTTGAATCCTTGCGCCATCCGTTCACGATCCTGTTGACCATTCCGTTGGCCGGCGTGGGATGTATTTTGGCATTCCTGCTCACCGGACAAACACTCAACATGATGGCCTTTATCGGTATCATTATGCTGGCAGGTATTGCCGTGAACAGTTCTATCATACTCGTGGACGCGATCAATCGTCTGAAAGAGGAGGGACACCCGCTGGAGGAGTCCATTAAAATGGCAGCACAGCATCGCGTGCGTCCGATTATCATGACCAGTGCCACGACCATTCTGGCGTTGCTACCTATGTGTTTCGGATTCGGGGAAGGAGCTTCATTACGCTCCCCCATGGCACTTGCCGTGATCGGCGGTTTGCTGACCTCGACCATCATGACGCTGATCGTTATTCCGTGTGTGTATTACGTTATTGACAGAAAGAAATCATGAACACGATTATAAAAAGAAGGGTTCTTGTATCGATGCTTTTCATCGGACTGGTACTTATGGGAATCTTCTCCTATAAACACCTTCCCATGGAATTATACCCCAACGCCGAACTGCCGGTGTTGAGCGTAAGCATTAGCGCCGAGACCGAATCCGACCCTTCCTATATAGAAAATCAAGTAGCTATTCCCGTTGAAGGAGCCGTCAGTGCCCTCCACGGGGTAGAAAAAATAGAAACCCAGATTTATTCGAGAGGGGGGCAGGTCACCGTCTCTTTCAAGCAGGATGTCGATTTGAAATATACCTTCCTGCAACTGGAGGAAAAAATAAAAAGCATCACCCCGAATCTGCCTGATAATTTCAGGTTGAACGTGAACAAATCATCCTCGGGCTCTGCCAGCGATATGTTCATGAATCTACGGGTTCTCGGAGAGGACGACATCGACTACGTGCGTAACATCGCCGATTCAGAGATTGTCCCCTATCTGGAAAATATCGACGGAATCGCTAATGTCACCACCTTGGGAGGACGACAAAAAAGCATTGAAGTTATCATCGATCCGGAAAGATGCAAAGCGTTGAACATCACGACATCCGCGATCAGCAGGGCGATTTCGAGCAACTTGGCAGAAGAGAGTTTCGCCGGTTCGGTTTACGAGAGTAACAAACGTTATTTTGTCAACGTGACGGCCGAATATCTTGCCACGGAAGACTTGGGAAGCATCGTGGTTGCCAATGGTCCGATCCAGTTGAAGGACATCGCTGAAATCCAGTTCGGGGTGAAGGAAGAGGAATCCTATGCCCGTACCAACGGGAAAGAGGTGATCTCTTGCATCCTATCCAAATCTCCCATGGCCAACGTGATCGACCTTTCCGAAAAGGTACGGCAGGAAATTAGCCGTTTGAACGGGGAATTGGAATCCAAAGGGGTGCTTATTGAAGTGGAAGACGATACTGCCGAAGTGATGAACAAGAATATTGACCAGATCATCGATCTCGGGCTTTCGGGAGCTTTATTGGCTATATTCGTATTGTTTTTGTTCCTACGAAAAATACGGATCATTTCGATCGTGGCTTTTGCCATCCCGATTTCCGTGTTCTCGTCTTTCTATTTCTTTTATCTATTCGGAATCACGATCAACACGCTAACCCTCACGGGTATCGCACTAGCCGTCGGTATGTTGCTGGATAATTCCATCGTCGTCATGGAGAATATCTACCGCCTAAAGGGGCTGGGAGTTTCCACCGACGAAGCCTGTCCCGCCCATATGCCAGCTCCTCGGCTGTGCACACAGGCCGGTTGCTGAAAGTGAACAGTTCGAGATAGTATTCAATGATGCATGGCAGTAGAGTGTCATACAGAAATTGTTCAGGAGGAATGTTGTATCTAAGAATCAGCTCGGCACAACGTTCCGGAATAATATCGGCTCAGACAGTAATCAGCTTGGCATAAGATTCCATAATAAAAGTCAGTCGCATTATATATCGAAGATGTAGCGCTTGTTCCGTGCCCAAGAGGGTGGGGGGCAGGGAAGCCCTCGGACTTCGGAACTCTGAGATGGACTTCCCCTGCGCTGTCCACACGGACAGCGTGTCGTGCGTAGCCACCTGTCTAAGGGGATAATATGATTGGTCAATCGCGCTAAGATAAAATTAATGTAAAAAAATGAAAAAAAGGTGTTGACAAAACTTATATCTTTCGGATATAATTAACCATGCGTTTCGGATGAAAACACAGAAGAAATGCACTCCAATTTAATAAGAAATTATAAGTTCGGAGTCTGGAGAAGTACT
>OLIS01002344.1_pt1 | contig 12398 bp, 10 predicted proteins | sample 1601351 | NCBI WGS metagenome assembly OLIS01 (sample SAMEA2452122, study PRJEB22498) | human gut metagenome | biome: human feces; feature: human gut; material: feces | place: Australia | collected 2012
CAGTCATGCAGAATCAGCAGGCAGGAGTCGATAGCCCCCGGAGTGTTGACCGGTACGTTGGAGATATTATAAACCGTTTCGTCTACGGAAGTATATGCGTTCAGGTTTTCACCGAATTTTACGCCGATACGTTCCAGGTACTGTTTCAAGGCATCTCCGGGAAAATGGGTTGTTCCGTTGAAACACATGTGCTCGAGGAAGTGGGCAAGACCGCGCTGGTTGTCCTCTTCTTGTATGGAACCTACTTTTTGGGCGATATAAAAGTCTGCCCGGTTGGCGGGAAGACTGTTTTTACGGATGTAATAAGTCAATCCGTTATCCAGCTTGCCGATACGGACATCTTGGTCGATGGGAATGGGCGGTAATTGTTGCGCAAATACCTGTTGGAAGTTACAGCATGCGATGAGTGCAACAATCCATAAGTTACGTAATAAATGTTTCATCATTATTTGATTTTAAAATGTTTTGCCTTATCTGTCGGAGTGATAAATAATAAATCACAAAAGCGTCTTGTTTTTTTATTTAATAGCTTCCCGTATGCGTACCAATTTGGTTAAAAGTCCTTCCAGTAAATCCAACTTCAACATATTGGCGCCATCGCTTTTGGCTACGGCGGGATTCTCGTGTGTCTCGATAAACAGGCCGTCCGCACCCACGGCGATACCGGCTTTCGCTATGGTTTCAATCAGTTGCGGCATGCCGCCTGTGACGCCGCTGGTCTGGTTGGGCTGTTGCAGGGAGTGGGTAACATCCAGGATAACGGGGAAACCGAACGTTTGCATTTCCGGAATCCCCCGGTAGTCTACTACAAGGTCCTGATAACCGAAGGTTGTTCCGCGTTCGGTCAGCATCACGTTCTTGTTGCCTGCTTCCACCACTTTGTCAGCGGCAAACTGCATGGCGAGCGGAGAGAGGAACTGTCCTTTCTTGATGTTAATCGTCTTACCCGTTTTAGCAGCAGCAACCAGTAAATCCGTCTGACGGCAAAGGAAAGCCGGAATCTGGAGAATGTCTACGTATTCGGCAGCCATCTCAGCCTCGTCGGCCGAATGGATATCCGTCACCGTGGGAACTCCGAAAGTATCATGTACCTTTTTCAGTACCTTGAGTGCTTTCTCGTCACCGATACCTGTGAATGAATCCAGACGCGAACGGTTTGCCTTGCGGTAAGAACCTTTGAATACATAAGGAATCTGTAATTTTTCAGTGACTCCGACCACACGCTCAGCGATGCGCATTGCCATCTCTTCACCTTCTATTACACATGGACCGGCCAGCAGAAAGAAGTTACCGGCAGGATTGTTCTTAAGTTCGATCATTTTATTAATTACAAGTTACTAATTACTTATTTATAGTTTCATGAGTGAAGGGCTGTTTTTCGCCAGAAGCCCGGTTCTGTTGGCTAATTCGGAATAATCAGGGTCGTCTTTTCTGATAATACGCCTATTTCCAGTGGGAAATGTCTTGCCAGCAGGCGACCGTCTAGATCGACGGAAGCATTTTGTGCGCGGAGCACTTTTACTTTTCTTGTCCGATAGCTTTTCACCATCTTATGGTTCAGGATTCTTCCCTGAATCAGCATCCACAATCCCGAAATGATTTGCAGGAATTCCGGACGGTAGATGACGGATACATCCAGCCAGCCGTTGTAGGGTACGGCACTCGGAGTCTGTCCCCAACCCCAGGCGCTTCCTACACATACGGTCATGATGCGCCCGCGGATGTGCTCGTCATTGATACGAAGGTGCATCCGGTATAGTTTGCGTTCGAATATCAGCGAGAAGAGGGCGGCAACGTACGACAGGAATTTCACCCCCCAGAAACGTTTGGTCTGGTCGGTGATTTTCACAATCCTTGCGCCTAGCCCGATGTTGACTGCATTGAGGAAATAACGGCGTTGGTGTTCCTTGCCGTCGTAGAAGTTGCAGAAGCCTACGTCTATTTTCTTGAGACGGTGGTTGATGATACAGTCTACGGCAGGTTTGTATTCGGTACTGAGTCCCCAGTATTTGGCAAAGTCATTTCCTATACCGTTCGGGATCATGCCAAGGGCGATGTTCTCCTTGTCTTCGGCATCAGAGAGCATGATACCGTTGATGGCATCGTTCAGCGCACCGTCGCCACCTACGATGACAATGGTACGATAGCCGTTGTTCGCCAGAATTTTGGCAAGACGTTCTACAGAACCGAAACCTTCGGATTGTACATAGTCATAGTTGACACCTTTGCTGTCCATGTACTCCTTGATTTCTTTCCATCGTTTCTGTACCTTTCGGGTACCTGCTTTGGGGTTGTAGATCACTCCCCATTTTCCAGGTTCTACACTCATAACCGTATTTCTATCCTAACTGTATTAACAATCGCATTTTTTATCTTTCACAGACCATTCGTAAATGACTGGCAAAGATACTAATTCCCTCGCAGTTTTTCTATCACAAAGGCTATCTTTTCTTCCATAGGCAGCTCTGCACTGACCCAGTGGATGGTAAATCCCCGACGTTCCATGCCGCGGAACCAAGTCATCTGACGTTTGGCGAACTGATGGATGGCCGTCTCCAGCTCAGTGAACATCTCTTCGTAAGTCAGTTTGCCTATGACGTATAACGTCAGGAATTTGTATTCCAGTCCGTAATAAATCAAGTCGTCCGGTGAAATGCCTTGTTCTGTCAATCGCCTTACTTCATCCACCATTCCTTCGTCCAGCCGTTGTTTCAACCGTCGGGTGATCTTCTCGCGACGCAGTTCCCGATCGATATCTACCCCGATGATGAGGCTGTTCAACTTCGGAAACTCCCGTTCGGGAACCGGATGCACGGCATAATACTCCTCAATTTCTATCGCACGGATTGCACGTTTCACGGTATCTACATCCGTAGAGTTGTGCAATGTTTTATATTGCTTCAGGATTTCGGTCAGTTCTTCGAGAGAGTGATTAGCCAGACGGGCACGTAACTCCGGATTTTCCGGTACCGGCATCAGCTTATAGCCTTTCAGTACCGATTCCAGATACATACCTGTCCCTCCACATAAAACGGGCAGACAGCCTTTTTGTTTGATGGATTCGTAAGAAATCAGGAAATCCCGCTGATATTCGAAAACATTGTATTTATATCCGGGATCGGCGATATCAATCAAGTGATAAGGAATTGGATGTCCGTCGACTGTATAATCTGCCAAGTCCTTGCCCGTACCGAGGTCCATTCCCCGATAGATCTGACGAGAGTCGGCACTGATAATTTCTGTATTCAGTTCATGGGCTAATGCTGCAGCAAAAGGAGTTTTCCCTGAGGCTGTTGGCCCTAATATGGTGATTAAATCATAGTCCGGCATAGCTTTATTCTTTAATGACGGCAAAAATACAAAATAATTTTGACCCAGTGGGTTATTTGGATGCTTTTATCTGATTATTTAATAGGAAGCAGAACTCAAATTTGAACTACATAAAAGTTTGAAGAAGCGTTGAGAAAAGCTACTTATTAATGGTCTGTAGGATACGACATACCTTTCCATTCTTGTCCACGCCCTCGATAATGATATCTTCGGGAGCTGTGCTGTCCGGTGTATAGTATTCTATGGTCGCTTTGCCTTCGGCGTCTAACCGTAATTCCGGATTCCAGTAAACGGTACTCCGGAAGTCCGAACGCTGAGCGTTCTTTTTCTCGGGAGTATCATAGGTGGGGTGATAGAATTCTACGGACTCACTGTATCCCAGCGGCGTATAAGTGATAATTCCCTGCGCTGGTCTGGCCGGAAGATTTCTAGGGTCTTTCAGAGTGATGACAACGGCACCTCCGGAAGCACGGGGACCCAGTATGACGGCATCTGCTCCTCGAAGCAGACTGATACTGGACATGTCACTGACTTGGATATCCTTCAAAATATCGGAAGCATCTTCATACACAATATCATCGATAACAATGATTGCCGGTTCGGAATTGTTACGGATATGTATCTCACTTCCGTTCGTGATTGTAACGCTGGGTAGTCTGCTGGCTGCATCAAAAGCTGTCTGACCGTATCCTTGCAGTCTGTCTTCTTCTACAGTATAGGTGTTGATACCCCCTGTATAGATACTTTTTGAACTCGGACGTTCCCGCTTCGCTGTAACTGTCACTTCTTTCAGATTGTACACACGCATTCCCCCTTCCATATAATACTGGTCACGGGTATTCATCAGATAATCTTCCATAAAGGTAGTTGCTCCGTTAAAATAAGGGGCTTTATGCGTAGCGACCGGGTACTGGGGAGGATCCATTAGAATATCTACACCGGCAAATCCTTTCTTGGTGCGTGCCTGAACAAGGAATGTCGTGCTGTCTCTGAATGAGGTATTGACGATGAACTGGCCTTTCTCGTCTGTCTCGGTGGTGGCTATGATATTGTATTTGGGAGCCAGTACACAGATGGGACCTTTCTTTACGTTTGCTCCGAAGAATCCCATGATTCGTCCGCTGATGGTTTGTCCTTTTTCTATATAATTTGTGAAATTCAGCGAAGGAGTGCGGAGAACATTTTCCATTTTATGCCTGCGCCAGCCATGTGTCATCATCAGATAGTCGATGGAACGGAGCGTCCGGGCGTCCTGATTCAGAAAATAGAATGCGGGGTCTTCCACATATCCTTTCAGATCCGAAGTCAGCAGGAGATTGGACAGGATATTATCGGCGAGAGAGTCGGGCTGAATACTTTTTCGGTCGGTGATGCTGACAGAGAAAGTACCTTCTACCGGGTTGCCCTCGCTGTCTTTGGCAGCGATCTGTAAAGATACCTTCTCTCTTTTTCCATACGTCGGTTGGTCTGTAGTGATTTGCCATTGATTCGGCTTATGGTCCGGAACGAAAATCAACCGTTCACTAAGTGCATTTCCTTGTTCATCAATCAGCATGAAGTGAGTGATCCCTTCCGTAAACAGGCTGTCATTCATCTTTCCGAAAGTTCTTTTCGGATTGATGGGTTGTAAAATGGCCAGTTTGCCACGGGTATGTGCAAGCAGAAATAGTTTCTGAGGCCATTCGGTCGCTTCTGTCTTTTGGATTTCGTAGCGAATCTCCTGTTTATAGTGCGACATGGCGATGGAGATTCCTTTCGGTTCTATGGCAGGAAGGTCAAATCGCTTGGTAATACTGTCATTGGTTCTTGCCGTAACATAATAAGTCTCATTGTTGACGGGATTCATCGTGAAGATGCCCATGCCGTTGTGTTCCGAACGGAAATTGGTAAGTGTGTCTCCTTTAGAGTTGAACAAGAAACCTTCGACTTCTTTAGAAAAGCCGTCTGCTCCCTGCACTTTGAAAGCGACATTCTGATGAGGAATGTTGATCAAGGCACCGCCTTCGGGGAAAAACTTCACATCGAAATCATTGGTAAACACAGGAAGATGGAAAGTCCGTTTGTAGATATATTGCGGATCGTCAAATTCTACTTCTATTCTGCGCGCTACCGGAGATTTTAAATCGGGTAGGGAAATGGAAATCCAGCCGTTTTCGTCCGTCTTTTTTTTGCCTTTGTTTTTTATCTTACCATTCTCAAGGTATAGGTATTTGATTGTTGTATTTTCAAAAACAGCCTGTACGTTGCTTGTAAATTTGATCTTGGCAGTGTAATGTGTATCATCTTCTTGCTGATACTCGATGCTCGAAACGATGGTATTGTCAATAGAGTTTCCTATCTTGATGTTGCGTGAAAAGAAAAAGTCAGGGTCTTCATTCAGCATCCAGTTGCTATACCCCCGCAGGTAATAATCGCCTGCCGGAAGGGTGGCAGGGAGGGTGAAGGCGTTGTGGAATCCGAGAGAATCTCTGCGGATTTTCTTTCGTTCCACAATGGAGTCGGAACGGTTGATCAGTTCCGTAATGATAAAATTACTTTGTGCGTTGTCCTGATGGGTGATGGCGTTCACCAGATAACCTTTGAACCATATCTTTTCTCCGGCTCCGTAAAAAGGCTTGTCCAGATGGAGGTACAACTTTTCTTTAGGAATTCTTTCCATCAGACTGAAGTTGGCGATAATCGTATCTTGCATGGTCTGTGCAGATAGCGATGAGAAATATAGAAGGACTCCCAAGAGTACTGTGATACTTCTTTTACTTTGAAGAGTAGTGGTGTTTTTCATATATTGTGTTTTTAACTTTTATGCATCCAGATTGAAAGAACTTTTCGCTTCACAGCCAGTATATTAATGACTGATACGATGAGGAATAAAAGAATACCCATACTGACAGCTACCCATAACGAACCGGTTTCCAGTTGCGGGAAGAGGAGTCTGATACTCTCTATGTAATAGCTGCGCAGCCAGCATACCAATCCGACAGATAAAATCAGTACGATGATGTTCAGTCCTACGGTCAGTATCTGATAAGGCAGCGCTACCCTGTTGGGGCTGTAGCCTATCAGAAGCAGACTTTCGAGTTTGGTTGTATTCTTTTGGAGCAGTAAGAATATGCTGAGCATCAGGATATAGAATGACAGGATACTGATGAATAAACCTACTCCCAGCACAATACCTACGATAAGGCGAAGGAAATAAGTGGTCTTTCCGGCATCCAGTTTTCCGTCTTCCGTCTCGTAGCCTTTTTTCTGAAAGTAGCTGGCAATAGAAGAGTCGGCGGGATTGCTGACCTCGATGATCAGTCGGGCAGGTTGTGCCTCCGCGTCGGGGGCGAAGTTCTTGTTTGCCCAGTTCATGAAAGACTGCGGAACGAGAATCGTATTCAGACGGTTGGAAAAACCGACGATGTTTCCCTTGTATTGTTCTACCCGTCCGTTGCCCCGCATCATGATGTCCATCTGAATAAGTCCCATCAATCCTTCTGACAACTTAGGCAGACTGCGGCTTTGAGCGAAACCGAAGTTATACAGATTCAGATAATTGCGTGGGATAATGATGGGAATGGTATGTGTTTCTTCGTCAAAGTGCCATTTGTCGAGTTTGATATCTACAAATTCATCGGGAACTGACTCGAAGAACATATCCGTAGAGAGATGAATACCCGCTTTCTGCATCCCCAATCCCGCCGAAACTTTGAATTGAGAAGGAATGAAAGCTCCTATCATTTTGGTAAACGACTGTTTTTTCAGATCGGCGATATCTTCGGGAGAGAACGTATTGCTTTTTCCGGCAAAAGACCCGAGCGTACTGATTTTCTTGGTTGCTATGATGAAGTCTTTTTTCATAAAGCTGTCTCCTTCGGTGAATACGGGGATGACATCCTTATAAAACTGTACGCTGAGCAATACAATCATCATGCCGAACAAGTTGGCTAAAAAGAAACCGGCTAACTGACCGATACTGATATGTTGGCGGAGAAGTTTCCAGACAAGGGTATTCATTATTTTGTATTTTTATATTTTTAGGCGCGGATGACGCTGATTCTGTTATAGTTGGAGCACCTTCTTGTATGGCAGTTCGATATGTTTGCCAATGGACGTGGCGATGACTCCGGCACCTTGTTTTCCGGCTTCGTCAATGATGATTTCTCCCATGATGCGGCTGTTCTCATCATCCAAATGGCTGATAGGCTCATCCAGAAACAGGAAGTCGAACGGCTGGCAGAATGCACGGATAAAAGCGACCCGTTGTTGTTGGCCGAAAGAAAGTTTTCCGGCTTTCACGTTCAGTTTATCTGAGATACCCAGCTTCTCGAATAATGAAAGAATCTCTTTTTTCTTCTTGTGTCCGGTAAGGTTATTCTTCAGTTGTACGTTTTCTATCGCTGTAAGTTCGGTGAAGATACGCAAGTCTTGAAAAAGCATACTCAGTGAATGCTTTCTCAGGTCTACCCATTGCTTCACGGAATATGCTTTGATATTGGTTTCATCGAAATTGATAATTCCTTGATAATCGTTGCGATAGCCGTAAAGATAGCTGCACAACGATGATTTTCCGGTGCCTGAGGCGGCTTCTATCAGATACATTTCTCCTTTCCGGAAGATAAGGTCCTGATGCCATACATCAGAGGTCACCGAATTACGGTCAGCAAACACTTGGGGAAGTGTTTGCTGTAAGTGAATACTATTCATGCCGTTCATTGACGAATTACATGCCGGCGAATTGCTTGGCAAAATCTACGATTTGTTTGAGGGCATTGACATCTTTGTCTTTCAGGCAAAGGTCTGTTTCGCTTGTTTCTCCTTCCGAACTTACGGATAAATAAGAAACTTTGGAAGCGAGATCAGAATAAGTCTTGAACTCCTTGCCTCCGAAACCTACCAGCATCTTTACGACCGGTAAATCCAGTATGGCTTCTGCATTGATGGCCATAAATACAGTCTTGCCTTTCATGTCTGCTGCGTAAGGAGCGTCTTTGATCGATTTGTCAACCGTTTTGCCAATGCTCTTGTAGAGCAGTTCGTCATTGGTAGCGTACATCTGTTTGTCCTTGATGCCGAAAAATATATTCATGCCTCTTGTTTTGTAGACATACTCGTCTTTGCCCAGTTCCATGATGTCTTCTCCTTTTCTCATGCCCAGTGACTGCTTGTTCTTGTAAAGAGCTTCAAGAGCATTCCCATTCTTTACATCAGCATAAGCAAGAAAAGTAGGGGCACTGTTCATGGTTACATTGATCAGCCCGGCAGAGATATCGCCGTTGAATGAACTGAACAGTTCTTTTACTTCATCCGCTTTGGCGATAGACACAGTGCTGCGGAATTCTTTATTCTCACTCAACAGATTGTAAAGTCCGTCTCCTTTTACGCCCATATTGATGAACATCAGCGTAGATGCCGGAAAGTATTTCACGAATGTGCCGTTTGTCTTTCCAAATGATTCCATTTGTTTTTTCAGAAGCGCTTTGACGGCGTCGTTCTCCGTGTAGTTTTCTGTTTTAAGGGCGATCTTGCCTTTTTCGAAGTTCAGTCCGCCTAGGATGGTAATGTCTTCCGGTTTGATTTCAGAAGGAAGTCCCATGCTGATCTGGCTTCTGTAAGTAGAAGGGATTGCTGACATGGAGGCGAAGAAGTTGATATCACTCTTTTGCTTGGCTATTTTCTGGAAGGCTCCGGATTTCGCAATGCTGTTGTCGGCAGTCTGTTTCATTAGTTTGGTGATGGCTTCTTTGGCTGCTTCTGTCTGAGAAGTTCTGCTGGCAGAGATAATGATTGCAGTGGTTTCATTGAAAGCAAGCAAGTTTCCGTTCAGGGTAGTGAAGCTATATCCGTCCGCTTCGCTGACCGGCTGGCAGATTTGTTCTTTTGCCATCACATCGAGGGAAGCGTGCAAATCGTCTTCATTGCTGACTTTGGCAACGAATGCACCACCGGAAATTTGGGGAGAGCTAAAGATATAGATCGGTGCTTCCGGATCCAGACCGGATGCTCCCGGATTGTTGATCACCTTCTCCAACTGTTGGAAAGTGGCAGCATTCATCCCGCTTTTCATTGCTTCCAGCAGTTTCTGTTTAGCAGCTTCATTTTCTTTGTCGTTCATTCCGGCTTTGTTGGCCAGTGATTTCAAATCAATAGAGGCAACAGCCGTAGCGTCTGCCGGTATTACGTTCGTATATTCCGTTTGTTTGGAACATGCTGCCAGAAACACAATCAGTACTGCCAGTACCGAGAGCCGTGAGATCATTTTCTTTGCCATACTCATACTATTTAAAAGTTATTATTGGTTCAATAAGTTCATTGTGTGGCAAGCCACGAGTGCCGCTGTCTCTGTCCGAAGCCGTGATTTACCCAAGCTGATGGGAGTGAATCCGCATTCGATGGCTTTCTTCACTTCCTCTTCGCTGAAGTCTCCTTCGGGACCGATCAGAACGAGAGCATCTTCTCCTGCTTTCAGTACATTTTTCAGCTGAGGCTTTTCGCCTTCGTAACAGTGAGCAATAAATTTCTGTCCTTGAAACTCTTGTGCGATGAACTTGTCGAAGTCCGTCATTTCGTTGAGTTTCGGCAGGCGAGCCTTAAGAGATTGCTTGATGGCTGATATCAGAATCTTTTCGATCCGTTCGGTTTTAATCACCTTGCGTTCGGAAAAACGGCAGTTGAGAAAAGTCAGTTCGTCAAATCCGATTTCCGTAGCTTTCTCGGCAAGCCATTCATTGCGGTCCATATTTTTGGTCGGCGCCATGGCAATGTGCAGATGACACGGCCAGAGCGGTTCCTGAAAGATTGTTTCTTTGATGGCTACAAGGCAACGCTTGTTGGTTGCAACCGTGATTTCTGCTTTATAGAAATGTCCCTTACCGTCCGTAAGAGTGATTTCGTCTCCGATACCCAACCGCAGGACGCGGGTACAATGTTGTGCTTCCTCTTCCGGAAGTTCGTTGTTTTTCTGTATATCGGGAGTATAAAATACGTGCATAATTGGTTAGTGGTTTTGATTTCTTGAATTGATCCGGTCGCGTATCTTGGCAGCCAGTTCGTAATTCTCGTCTTTGATTGCTTGCTCCAATGCTTCTTCGAGTGACATTGAAGTAACGTTGCGAGGCAGATCCCGCTTCTTTTCGTCTTCCGATTCTTCTTCATCGTTTTCGTCGTCAGACTCTTCCGGATGTCTTCTTTCCTCGTTCGATATCCGAAGGCATTCCTGTTCCAGAATGGATTCATAAATGAGGATCGGACATTCGGCACGGATTGCCATACCGACAGCATCCGAGGTACGTGTATCGATACGTATAATTTCTTCGTCTTTTTTAAGGTAAATGTAGGAATAGAAAATACCGTCCTTCGCCTTGTAGATCAATACGCGGAGCAAACTAGCTCCTAATACGCCGATAATGGTCATGAACAGGTCGTGTGTCAGAGGGCGGGGAGTTTTGACCCCCTTCATATACAGGGCGGTTGCCTGAGCTTCAGCGGGACCTATGATGATAGGCAGTTGCCGTTCACCGTTCACTTCACCCAACAGTAGGGCAAAAGCGCCTACTTGCGCTTGGCTATTTGTGATATTTAAAACTTGTAATTCTACTTTTTTGTCCATTGTTCTTTTTTACTTAATTTACTTTATTCTCTCGTTGGTGTTTGTACTTGAATACCAGAGCAAACAGGATGCCGATCACCAGTGCATACGCCGCAAAGATAAACCAGATGTCCGGCCATTCACGGCTCACTAGTTTGCCATCAGCATATACTGAGAATGCGTCTACGACAGCACCGCTGGCATATCCTCCGATGATGGCACCCAACCCGTTGGTCATCATAAAGAACAACCCCTGGGCACTGGCACGGATGGAGGAACTGGTTTCTTGTTCAACAAACAACGAACCTGAAATGTTGAAGAAGTCGAACGCCATACCATACACGATCATGGAAAGAATCAGCATCCACAGACCGGAACCCGGATCTCCGAAGCCAAACAGCCCGAACCGGAATACCCAGGCGAACATACTGATCAGCATCACTTGCTTGATGCCGAAATGTCTCAGGAAGAATGGTATAGCGAGAATAAATAATGTTTCAGACATTTGAGAAATAGACAGCAGGATCACCGAATGTTTTACTCCGAAAGAATCTGCAAACTCCGGAATACTGGCGAAGCTCCCGAGGAAAAGGTCACCATACGTGTTGGTGATCTGCAATGCTGCTCCTAAAAGCATGGAGAACAGGAAGAAAATAGCCATTTTCTTTCTTTTGAATAATACGAATGCATCCAGTCCGAAGGAAGAAAGTAATGTTTTCTTTTCTGTCTTGGCCGGTTTGCATGCCGGCAGGGTGAAAGAGTATAAACCCAGCAAGAGTGCGGATGCACCGCCTACATAAAGTTGTGCGCTGGAGTTCTTGAATCCGGTAAGGTCTACTGCCCACATGGCGCAGATAAAACCAATCGTTCCCCATACACGGATAGGAGGAAAGTCCTTGATCAGGTCGCATTTATATTGTTCCAGTGCATTGTATGAAACGGTATTGGCCAGTGACAGGGTAGGCATATATACCAATAAATTGAGTAGCATAGCCCAATACATCTGGTCATAATTCGTAACGGTAGAGGCATAGAAAAGACAAGCTGCCCCTGCGATGTGGCAAAGTCCGTATAAACGTTCGGCATTGAACCATTTATCGGCGATAATACCAATGATGCCGGGCATGACTAAAGAGGCAATACCCATGGTGGCGAAGATGGCACCGATCTGTCCTCCTTCGAAGTGGAGTTCTCTGCCCATGTAACCCCCTAGTGAAATTAACCATGACCCCCATACAAAGAATTGCAGGAAGTTCATAATGATCAAACGAACTTTTATACTCATGACTTTTCTAATTTGTGTTTCTCTTTTTACGTTAATAATAGATGCAAATATAATATTTTCGTTGATTGGGTGGACAAGTTAATCGATAAAAAGGGGATAAAAAAGCCATAAATGCGAAGAATAGTGAAGAATTGCTGTTAAAAAGAGGGTGGATAGGCATATAAAAAAAGAAGGCTATCTATCCCAGACAGCCAATCTTTATTAACCTTAAAT
>OLIS01002361.1_pt1 | contig 12336 bp, 8 predicted proteins | sample 1601351 | NCBI WGS metagenome assembly OLIS01 (sample SAMEA2452122, study PRJEB22498) | human gut metagenome | biome: human feces; feature: human gut; material: feces | place: Australia | collected 2012
CGTAGGCTCGATGCGCTTCTTGGGCGTGGCTTCCGGGTAAATATTGAGGCGTTGGCCGTTCAGGTAGTAAACAAGCTTGCCGTTTTCCTTGCGAACCCCAACCTCTGGATCGGAAAGTTGAGCACTCAACTCCGGCGTCGAACCTGGAAGAATGAAGTCCTTGGAGTTGATGGGGCCGTGTTCCTTAATCTGACGACGAGTTTCCTCTGTCAATTCGTTCCACATGTCCAGTTGAGTCTTGACGCCTTCCTTGCTTTTTTTGTACGTCTCATAGTCATAGCCCTGAGCCTTCAGCCCCTCGTAGACCATCCGATACGCCATCTCGCGATCCTTGCGTTGACGCCACGTCATGGGATTGCCGTTTTCGTCCACGCCAGCTGGGCCTGTCATACGGACCTCGGGCGTGATTTTCGGAATGGTTACTTCCATGTCAATTCCGCGCCCGCCATGCATCTTGCCTGACACGACCACACGCCCATCAGGAAGTCGACGAGTTTTCATTGCCTGGCCTTCACCCCAAGAGGGCGACGTGCGTTTCGTAATGGAATTACCCTGTCTCTTTGCGATTGACGGAGTTTCAGAATCGGATATGGAAGGCGCATGCTTGAACATCGACTCAGATTCTGCGGCATGCGCACATAAAGAAACAACGGTCATTGCGACCGCTGCTCCCAGAAGGCTACGCTTAAAAGAGGACATAGGCTCTCCCTACGATTTGCGAGCGGTGAATCGGTCCCCAGTAACGCGAGTCAAAGGAGAGGTACTTCGTTCCCATCATCCAATACTCGTCTTCCTTCAGGACGCGAACCCCATAAAACTTCTGACGCTCCTTAGGCGTCATGCCGCGCAGATGCGGCATACCCTCGGCGAGCTTCCTACCATTGATCCAAACCGTATCGTCGGATCGAATTTCGACCGTATCTCCTGGCATCCCGCGCAGGTATTTGCCCACCAGCGTGCCGTCCTTGATGATCGGAGCAGACTGTGCCGAGGTGTAAGCGTAGATCTTGTTCCGCTCGATGGCATTGACATGCTTTGGCTTGCTCTTCAAGTCGACAAGGAGGAAGCGTGCATCAAGGCAGCGTAGAATCTGGCGATCCCAAGCAATGCGATAGTTGTCATAGAACCAGACCTCCGCACCGACAGCCGCAGCGGAGCAGATCACGGTCAAGAACAACCAGCGCTTGCGCTCCTGCACCGTCGAATTCAGTAGTGGCGAAGCCCACTCACGACACTTCGCCTTGAACTTAGTTGCGAACGTTGTCATCCTTAACCCCGTTCATCAAATTCGGAGGTACGTAGCCGCCCTGCGTGTTGTCCATGTCCGGCGCTCCTTCGATCAAGTCGGAAGGCTTCTTCATGTAGACATCGGGAGCCGTAATGACCATGCGACTGTCCAGAACGATGTAGCCGTACTCCTTAAGCATGGCAATGGCGCGTCCCGTGTTCATGAAGGCCGACGCATCGCCTTCTCCGCTCATCTTCGTCACGGCCATGCCGAGCTTCACCATGTCCACAACCGCAATGGGCGCGGGCTTTTCCACCACAGGCGGAAAATAGTGAAAGTAGAGAAGCGTAGCGGAGAAGGCCGCAATCGCCGAGACTAGGCCGGTTGTCACCAATGCACCCAAACCGTTGCCCGGCACGATGGTTTCGGCATTCGTACTGTCTGTCATGAAAAAATCCTTCAGGTAACGGCTCTTACGAGCCTAACCTCGTGATTCTTCAACAGACCGCCATAACTGTTGGCAGGCTAGAAAGCGGGTTTTGCTACCATGAAGACAATGCCTCACGCTTCCCCACACATAATGTCCTCCTGCCCCTGTTTCCTGTTCGGATTTTCAGAATCCAACGAGGGGAGAGATTGTATTTTTTACGACCCAATATCCAAATATTGGACTTCTTGAGAGCTTTTGTGTAAAATTTACGTAACAAGAGGACAGTTTGAGAGATTATCGGAAAATCCCATCATTACCGAAATCTCGCCGTGAAACAGTCTTCTCTCACTGCCCTGAAAACCATGTCGTCGTCGCAATCTCGCGATGACTACGCCGTCGGGAAATTGACCCGATTTGAAATGATGTTTCGTGATTATCTAAACGGCCAGATCGACTGGCCTCTTTTCAAACCCAGCGACATCGTGAGCCTCCGCGAAAAACACAACCTTACACAAGAGGCATTGGGAGAACTTCTGTGAGTCTCCCCTAAAACCGTTCTTCGTTGGGAAACAGAGGGAGAAACCCTCCCTAATACAGCACGAATCGCACTCTGTGCCATCGCGAAGCTCGGACCAGGCATCTTTGAGCTGATGAATCCGGAAATTGCCCAATACGACCTCATGGCCACTTCAGGTCGTTCAGACGACCTTGTGAACGATCTGCACGATTCCGTTCACTACAACCTTCGAGCACAACGCCGACAAAATGATCTTCCCGAACCGTTCGATGCCAAGGCTGTCGGTGAGCTACGAAGCCGTTTGAGAATGACCCGAAGCGAATTTGCCAAGCTCCTCGGCGTTGCCCAAAGCACCACGGACAAATGGGAGAACGGCTCCATTCAACCCAAGGGACCAGCTCTCACGGTGCTCAAAATCCTCTGGACAAAGGGCGCTGACGCCCTGCCCTAACATCAACCAACTACAGACCCACCAAAATGCAAAAGTTTGCTTGTCCTACTTTCAGCCGAGTCGCCCTCTTCTCGGCTCTTGCCTCCGCGCTGGCATTAACGGGATGTGCCGTCACGTCCCCCTCTCTTTCTGGCATCGACCTCCAGGAACCACGCCCCACTACAAATCAAAGTTCGCATGCCATGCAGGTTGCTTCCGTGATCAAAACAACGGTCAACTGCCTTGGTTGTGAAGATACGGTACTGTGGGCTGATGAAAAAGACCTGTCCGATAAGATGGTCTTCGATGCTAAGCGCAACACGCAACGAGACTATGCCGAAGCACGCGCCTATCAAGCAGAAGTCAACCGCCTTCGAAAAGAAGGCAAGCTAACGCCTGAAACGGCACCGAAGCCGCCGCGCATCGTTTTGAATCCGAATCAATCATCTTCTTCGGGAACGCTGACCAATTCCCTCATGATCGCCGACAGCTTCGACGGTCGATGGACCAATTCCTCTGCATCCTTAGGTGCTGGTTTGGCTCTTGCCGCAGTCGGGTCTCTGTTTTCCTCCGTACAAGATGAAAATCTTGACTACCCCCCTGCTGATTATGTGAAGGCCGCGTTTGTTCTTCCGCCCGAAAAGAAAATCGTCATTGAAAACGAGATCAACAATCCCGAACTCACGCCGGAGCGGAATCGCGAAATCAATCTAGGCATCTATGCAGGCAAGCAATTCGTGCAGATGCTGACCCAAGCTGCGGTGGACATGGGATTCAAGCCTGTCGGAGAACTGGTTGTTGATTTCATTGGCGATCCCTCACCAACCAATTCAAGGTGGCTCAACATTTATCAGTTGTTGGAAAACGATGCCATCGGCTGCCCGAAGTACGACCCCAAAAATCCCAGCTGGATGGATGAATTCGGTTACTGCCGAGTTGAATGGGGACCATATCGTCCGATGGGCGTTCGAGAAGCCTACAGTTGGAAGATAGCCAAAGAAATCGTGCCTACTTCTTTGGGAGGAGACGGTAAAACCGAGCGTTGGATCAACCACTTTGGGTACAACCAAGATCGTTACTATCCTCTAAACATCATGCAATCCAAACTTTCGCACCTTGACAAACTTGCTTTTGAACAGCGTTTCCTGATGGGACTTCAGAAATACCTGAAACCCGGTCAAGCCATCTATGTTCCTGCGTACAAATATTATGACGAGCAAGAAAAGCGTCGTTGGACGCCTCAGGCCGTCCTCGACAGCACCGGTACGCACTACTTCACCGTAGTCGTTCCAGAGAATCGCCCAGTTACGAAAATCGAATCAGGCAACCAAAACGCTCAGTAACCCTTTGAGAAGCGTCCTCAAGGGAAGTACCCTTGAGGACGCGAAGGACACGTCAACATTTCCAAGTTCCGCGCCTCTTTATTGAAATCGAAGCAGATGAGCCTTTTGAATCAGTACATGTATACGTTGTTGTTATAGTAGAACCTCGACACTTCGGCTTCGGGAAAGAACAGCGAAACGTAGCACTTTCAGTAGTGAATTCACTTGGACTGTCGTTTCGTCTATCACTTTCTTTCGAACATTTAAAAGGACCTTCTCCGCCCACAATAGTGCATTCATCAGTAATCGAGTATTCTATAGCGCTCACTGGCACGTAAGTATTGCAGTTGCATTCCTGAGTACCATTTGCCTTAGGCGTTCCTCCATACTCACAAATCGCCGAACAATCTGGAGCAGGATAATACTTGCAATTCTGCGTACCATTCCCCAAAGGTTCTCCTCCATATGAGCCAGTGCAATTCGGCGCAGGATAATAATTACATTCTTGAGTCCCATTTGCCAATGGTTTGCCACCATAAGTCCCTGTGCAATTTGGCGCAGGTAAAAAAACGCATTCCTGCGTGCCATTGCCGACAGGGTAGCCCCCATAGAGACCAGTGCAAATCGGAGCATTCTCACAAGCACAGTCTTGCGTGCCATTTGCTGCAGGCTCGCCGCCATATTCACAAACCTTAGCGTCACACACTGGCGGCTTATCACAAGCACAAGCCATTACACCTAAATTATTAGGCTCGGGATGCCCTCCATATGGACACTCGTTGGAACAATCCATACATGCACACTCGCTTGTAGTATTGCCTAAAGCAGAACACGAAATAAGCTTGTTCCCATCCTGACAAATAAAATTACCGTCCAAACACGAACAAGAATTCTGTTCCAGTGCATGTTCGCAAATACTCGACGTGAACTTGCCTGACTTATCCAAACACACGTAACGATTCAGATAAGTCGTTCCGCCGATAATCTTTGCGTACTCCTCCAGCGCCTTGATGTAAGCGTCTTTTGAGTAAAGCGTCGAACAGTCGATATTGACTTCACCCTTGTAGCAGCGATAGCCATCATCCCAGTAGTCCTTTGAGGTCAACGGATGGTTCAACAACTCGTTGAGCGAGTTCTTATAGGCGATTTCCTCGCAATCAATCAGCGGCCCGTTATGACGACAGAGGTACTCTGCATTGCTCATTTCGCCACACCCTCCGCGCAGAACGAGACCGTTACCGACTTCAAGCGCAACACAAGGCGCACCTTCGATACGAAGACGGTCAACCTGAACATCGGTCAGGTGATTTTCGATGCGTTCAACGGTATTCATGCGGTCATTGGCCTTGCGTCCATCAGCGCGAAGCCCCAGAGTGGCAACATTCTGCTTCTGGGTAATGTCCGTTTGATCCTTATTGTTCGGAATACCCCAATCAGTCGCCGTCCCCTGATCCGCCGTCCAGTTCATCTTGGAATCCTTGCCGGTCAGCTTATCTAGGTCGATGTCCTTTGCCTCCACCATATTCCCGGTCGAAACTAACAATGCTGTCCACTCGTCTAAGTTGATCAAATCCCAATTGATTTTGGTGATGTCGGACAACGGGATCCCATCGCACTTTGGATGTTCCGGATCCCCCCACTCTCCACCGTTGGACAAGATGTCCGGTTGCGTCGCCTTGATCTGCTCATTGATGATGCGAGAGAGCGGACTTTGATAGCAGCAATAGACACGATGCTTCACGATGCAAAGTCCGAGCTTCTTGCTCTTGCAATAACTGCCGATGTAATGACAATTCTTCGTATCTCTTTGGCTCACTGTTTCGTATTCGGATTGCTCGCACTTGTAAACAAGTTGGATGATTAGATTGGCAACCTGATAGGCTAGATACACCCAACCAACAAAGGAGATGACGCTCCCCACGGCTTCCCCCATTGCCTCGCCGAACATATCCTTCAGCATTGCATCTCCAATGGAGCCTTCAGCACCAGTGGAACCTTCCGTCGCCCCACCAATCACTTGAGCGGTATTCTTAAACCCTGCATCCCCGAAGACTTTCGCGATTGCATTTTGGCAGGAGGTTAATAGCTCGCTCTTCATCGCCCCCGAGAACCACTCTAGAGGCGTGGCCAAAAAGTCCGTAAAGCCACCATAAATATTGTCCGCCACACTCGTAAAAGCGTCCTTAAACCATTTCACGCCATTTTGAAGAACGGCCTTCACTTCCCCGAAGCCTTTCGCATAATTGCCGGCAATCTCAGCACCGATTGAAGTGGCAGTGCCAGCCGCATTGACGGCTGTTCCGTAGGAGTTGAGCGCGGAATGCAGACGCTGGCCTGCCTGGATCATGGAAATGTACTCTGCAATACCCGGTCCACCCACGGGCTCACAGCAGTCCTGCCAACCGCCAACAGCGATCTTGCAGTACCCGCTCTTGCCGCCAAACACCGTGCAATTGACATCCTGATTCCCGGTAGGATTCCCGTTTTCGTCCAGACCGGTGCACTCCATGTCCTGCGCCATGTATTGCATGGCGTTCAGAATGGCGTTCACCTTCGCAAAGTCTGTACTTTGAGTGCGATCTACGTCGATACAGTTCTCACCCAGGCAGGCAATGCCGTCGCAATCGTAGGTCGTTTCTGCATTTACATCTTCGATCTTGACATCCTTGCCGCAGTCGTACACCACGTCGTTGACGTAACAGGTGCCGGTTGTCGAACCGGTCATACCTCCCGTACATACTGAGGAGACAAATTTGCAGTTCGGATCTTCCTTGTACTTCGTACAGGTGTCGAGATTCCCACCAAGGTTTTCACCGCCACACACGCGGTCGTAGATACCATGGCCATTTTTGTCAAAGCCGACAAGCACATTCCAACATCCCGTATCCCCCTTATTGAAGGTGAACTTGGCATCGACGGAAACCTTACGGCAGAAGGGACTTATGGCCTTAAGCGGCGACTCAGAGAGATGGCGTTCACAAACGCTCACGCCGTTAAGCCATACGCAACCATCCGTGCCAACGTCAGGCATGTCCGTACACTTAACCGCCCCTTCAGCCATGCCGTCTTCAATGCCTAGTGCGGCATCAATGCATCCCTTCGGCTTCCAAATGTCGTTCTTGACGATCTTGCTCGTGTCATAGCGAATACGCAGACGGGAAAAGCCTTCGCCATTGCCGCCCGCAGCGGTACGCGTGACAAAACGAACGATGCCGTTTTCACCGGCGGCGATGATCTGCGGCTTGACATTGACAGCCCCCTTCCCGGGCGTCGGATTTCGGCAAGCGTCATGACAACCGTAGCCGTCGCCATAAACGTCCCAAGCCCACGAAGTCCATCGTTCGCACTGATTCCCATTCCGTGTGCCATCAGGTTCAAAAGGAAATTGCCCGTCATGGCTGTCATAGACGAGTTGCGTCGCTCCGTCAGGGCCGATCCACACTTGATACTCGTCGTCGAAAACCGCATAGTCAATTTCCGCCTTGATGAGCGCGTCCGGATTCACGACGCGGAAGCGAATTTCCTTGACAAACAATGAGCACGAACCACCATGCAGACAGTCGTTGCAAACCGTGCCTAACCAAATCTCGATACATCCCTCGCCGCACGACTTCATGTTGAAGTCGCCATCGACGTGCTCGATGACGCCAGCAGTGTAGTCATGCTGAATCGTACAAGTCGAAGTCTTGTCGATGACTTGCTGGCATTCCTTCAGATCAGCAATATGAACATATTTCGACTGAGTATCCAAAGCGGACTTTGCGTCGCACGTCACGAGATCCTGGAGGACATTCTCCATGTCGCCCAGAATTTCCTCAGTTTTTTTCAGGAACTGTTCCTCGCTGAGGTCAGGCTTCTCCTTGCCGGCAATATCCACCAACAACGCATACACCTCGCCTTCCAGCGTCGGGTTGCCCGACTCGGAATCGGTGAATAGCGCATCCTTCTGTTCTGCACCAGTTTCGTCCATCCCGCCGCCGTCGTTGTAGAGGTCTTTCTGTTTTTCAAAGTCCTCTTCCGTATGCGCGTATCGGATGTTCTTCCCATTGTCCTTAGGCGCAAGTTCGCTCTTATCGAGCGTCATTTCCTTGTCGCCCACTTGGAATTTAATGGACGTTCCTTCTAACGTCGGTGCGCCGTCCTTCCCCTTGGTTCCTAGCTCCTTGCCGAAGGCATTGGCGGCATGGCCCATGTCTGTGATCTCAGACGCGGAGGGCTTGTTGTTGAGATAAGGCGGCGTGACCGTTTCCGCCATGGCGACAGTAGTTGCCGTCTGTGTGAAGCCGATCAGGCCGGCCATGAGGGAGCAAACGGACTTTCGGAATAAGGGGTGCATGAGTGCAAGGCCCAAAACTGATTCTTATGATTCAAACCAATGTGAAAAGCCGGGATGCTTTTCGACGCTGAGTTTGAGCATAGGCAGTTGGCCAACCCCATCTGGCACACTTGAAAGCAAAACTCGCTTTTGAAACCGCTGTGGCGCTTTATGTTGGGCGAAACGAATGGTTTCGAAGGTATCCTAGTTGCCGATCTTTTTTATGTCGTAACACTTACCGATACAGTACGACGCTACGTTACAATCATGACAAAAGACAGCAGGTTCGAGAAAGCGTCTCAAGAAAGCTCTTCAAAAGTAGCCCTTAACAAGGAGGCGAACGCTGTTTGCACTGTGTGACAGTTAAAAGTCCTTGCAAGTCGAAATTGAAGCGGGGGTTTGAAGAGCTTCCTCAAATCAACCAAAACTCCTGTAAAACAGACAAGAATCCGCCCATTCGCAAAGAACGGACGTTTTTTCTCAACTCCCCCTAGAAGTTTCGGCATTGCAACGGAAAGCTTGAGCTTCATGCCGATCCAGTACAATTCGCTCCGGTCTCTGTTGGGTCGCATCGTCGGAAGACCCAAGCCCCCGCAGCCATCTCCGGCATGCGGGGTTCAGAAACGAAAAACGGCCCCGATGTGGAAGTTGGGGCCGTTGCACGACAGAGGAGACTTGCGATGCACAATCCTAAACCATCGCTTGCCAGCTTCCTCATTGTGTTGGGACAATTATGCCTCATGGGCGAGATCGAAATCAACCTCTCGGTTGACCTTTCGGTTGAGTTGAGCGCTGTCCTGACCATTGCGGGAGCAGTGGTTTTTGCGAATCGAAAGTAGCTTGCGAGTCGATTAGCAGAACTTTAGGGCCGTCCCTCTTCGGAAAGACGGCCCTTTTTTCCTCAATAGCGCCGGCGAGCTTCGCGGTCTCGAAGTACTGCATTGATGGCATCCTGAATGCCCATGCCCTGTGACTGGTACTGCTTGATGTCATTGACGTCGTTGGGAGCGGTCGAGTAGAGCAGCTTCTGGAAGTCCGACACGATCAAGCGACCAACGCATTGAAGCTGACCAACGCTCACGAAGATTTCCGAGAAGACTCCCGCTTCCGTATGCACGGACTTGAGCATGTTGAAGGCCCAGTCCTCCATCACAAGCTGATTGTCCTTGCGAACCTGTTCAAGCGTCGTCGGCTTCTGGCCGAGAAGGAACATGTTGGCCGAGTTCGAGCTGATGGCCTTGCCCACCGAGTTGCCGTACAGGTCCTGCACGGACTGCGTGGCGATGATGGCCGAGCCGCCGTATTTTCGGAACTTGCGGTACGCGTGTTCCATAAAGATGGAGACTTCGCCTTCCTTCAGAAGGTCCCACGCTTCGTCAATGATGACGATTTTCTTGCGGTCACGTTCGCCAAGGAAAATCTCACGCTGAATCTGCGAAATGAGCTGCAGGAGCACCACCTGGCGCAGATGCTTTCGACCTTGGAGTTCGTCGAGTTCGAGAACGGTCAGATCGTTCTTGAAGTTGGCGTTGTTGTGGCCGGAGAAGAACCGGCCATAGGAAGACTTCGACGTAAAGGAACCCAGCTGCACGCCGACGTCGCGCACGCGGGGGTCCGAATCCCTCAGACAACGTTCGGCAATGAGGTCGATGCTCATGGTCGACGGCGGCATGGCCTGCATCAGATCGAGATCACGCTTGCGCTCAAGGTCTTCGACCATCGCATCCGCCTTGCGGCGATCCGAGATTTGCAGAGCCTGCTCGATCTTGTGTTCATAGGCCGCGTTGATGGCATCGAGCGTCCCCTGAACCTGCTTCTTGCCCTCCTCGTAGGTCTCGTTCCAGATCTGATGCATGTGGCCCTTGAGAGCCGCGATCTGATAGTCGTCGAGCTTGCCTTCCATGGAAGCCATCGTCGCCACCAGATTCACCACAGCATCTTCTTCATCGTTCCAGTTGACAATGGTCTCGAACGGATTGAGCGAGATCTTGCTTCGGTCTGAGAATTCCACGAAGTCGCCGTCGAGCGACTCGCAGAGCTTCTTGTAGGACTTACCAGCGTCAATCACCCAGACACGAGCACCTTCACTCATGTAAGAGAGAATGATTTCGTTTAGAAGGAACGACTTGCCCGATCCCGATTCAGCTGCAATCACGCCGTTCTGGTTCGTTGAAGAGTCATGCAGCGACAGGCTCATCACCTGCCCGTTTCGGCTCAGGAGTTCCACGTGCGGCGTCCCCGTCCCCTTGGCTTCGCCGAAGAGCGGCAGAATGACCGGGACCTCGCGGCTCGTCATCGTCTTGTAGCGCCAGAGTTCACTGATGGCGAATCGGTCGCAACAAAGGGGCAAGCAATTTTTGAAGATAGGCAGCATCACGTACCTATCTTCCTTGAGCGTGAAGTGCTGGTCGGACCAGAAGGATTCCGCAGCCGATGCCGTGGACGTAACTTCCTTTTCGGATTTTCCGAAAACGATCACGTGGAAACTCGTCTTCAGAGGACGAGAACCGTTGTTGAGCGAATCGTAGATCGTGTCAAACGACTTTTTGATATCCCCGAGGATCGGATCGAACTTGAGTAGCGGACCGAAGGCCTGGTTGTTGGCCCATGTGCGCTTCTTCTCAAGCGTCCCCTTCATTTTGGAGACATCTGGGAAGATGATATTGCAACAGACGGCATAGTTCTGATGAATGCCGCCGTTGTTGCCGTGCAGGTCGCCCACGTAGTCGATGGCATTGCCGAAGTACATGGCTTCGGGCATCTTCTTGGCGGACAGAACCTTGACGTAGGCATCTTCGCCCAACGTGAAAAAGTTCGGATTGGCGATCATGACCCCGGAATCAGGATCAAAACACTGCGGCGGAATAGGCTTGTCCTTTTCCCAGAGCGGTCGATAGCCCTGACGCCATGTCGCACGTGCATTCCAGTTGAGGAACGTATTCACAAAGCGCACGTAGCGATTCGCATCCATCTGATACGGAGCAAAGCCGACGGACTTCAAGACCGAGACAATCTTGGTCGCCCAGTCAAGGCAGTCTTCCATATCGTCTTCGCTTGGCTCTTCGCCAGAGAACGGGATCTTGACGCTCACAATCAGCTTCAGGTCGACGACGCGTCCGACGTTGAAGACCGCACCGTTCAAAGCCGTGCCAACGATTTCCTCATCCGTGTGCTTCCTCAGCCACCTCATGCGCTCCTTGAACACTGGCGTCAACAGAGGATGCCGGTGATTCATGCGCATCCGCTCGGCGACAAGGAGGTTTTCCTCGATGTCGGGCGAGCGAAAGAGCAGGAAGCTCATCGTCATGTTGGAAGGAAAGTTCTGACTGAAAAGCTGGTCGAGCTTTTCATGCTCCTTCTCGCCGCCGCCCGTGAGCGGCTGGCATTCGAAGCAGAAACCCAGCGTCTTGTCATCGCACATGAAGATGCGATGTTCGTTGTCGACCGCCAAGGGCGAAATGAGCTGTTCCGCACGAATGTCGTCCGTCAGCAGCCCCTCGTCCGTAAAGCGCTTGAGTTTGAAAACGTCCATAGAATTGCCGCGAGGGAACATCCGACTTCAGTCGGGTGAGGAATCGCGGCTTACTCCTTTCGTAGTTCAGTCAAAAAAGTTTTGCGTGTTTCGAGAAGACTCAGTTTTTTGCAATTGATGTCTGTCCCGATCACAGTTTTGTCAAGGCGACGAATGTTGAATATGCCTCTAACGCGTCGCCCGAAAACAAAACCAATCTGTCCGCCGATTCTTACCTTGTCGAATAGGCGGAACCCCTTGACGAGGAATGGCGCCTGATTGAGTTTTCGCACTCCGCCTTTGAGAATCGAACACCTGTGTATCTGTCGGTTGTGCTTTCGCGTCTGTTGTTGGAAGAGGAAATCTCCTCTTCGCAACGCTTTCAGATTTCCCGCAATGCAGAAGGCGTCGGCGCAATGCGTCTTGGGCAAGCCAAGAGCAATGCGCTTGTGCTTCGTCAGATAGCCGTAGGTGTTCTCGACAGGCAGTTTAGGGTGCGTCTTGCGTACGCGGTCAAGCAGCGTCCAGCGCATGATGCCCATGAAGGCTTCCGCCCTGAACGATTGACCGCGCTTGACCTTCA